>ERZ890953.234-NODE-234-length-33245-cov-5.073275_pt1 | contig 33245 bp, 26 predicted proteins | sample MGYA00521264_ERZ890953 | MGnify/ENA primary metagenome ERZ890953 (study PRJEB32303, sample SAMEA104408629) | aquatic metagenome | biome: Brackish water; feature: Chemocline; material: water | place: Baltic Sea | collected 2014-10-26T21:54:00 | depth 200 m ...
AAACTGATGGTAGCCGTTGCTATCGTAGTACTGGTCGAATCGCATCCGTCGCCATGGGTAGCTATACCATCGATGATTATCATCAGTCGTGAAATAACAGTATCTGCATTACGTGAATGGATGGCAGAACTTGGGAGCAGGGCAACCATCAAAGTCAGTTTCGTCGGCAAAGCCAAAACAACGGCGCAATTATGTTCATTAATATTAATGATCTATAATCAGTCATTATTCGAGGTATCGATGTTTCAGGTCGGGTTAGTGTTTTATTATGTGGCCGCATTTTTAACGCTGTATTCGATGGCTCTTTACCTGAAAGCGGCCTGGCCCGTGATGACCAGACACAGCTAAAAGTCAACTAAAATAATTTCCAGGAAAACGCTGGAAATGGGCAGTTTAAACTTGACAGTTTTTGCTCAATCGCTATTATAGCGCCTCTTTTGCGGGAATAGCTCAGCTGGTAGAGCACAACCTTGCCAAGGTTGGGGTCGCGAGTTCGAATCTCGTTTCCCGCTCCAGATTCCAGGCCCCGATAATATCGGGGCTTTTTTTCTGAATTTAAAGAACGAACATTTTAACGGTTTTAGTTTTGCACATAAGCAAGGATAAAAACGATAAGACGTAACCGTATTTGGCTGGTTGGCAGAGTGGTTATGCAGCGGCCTGCAAAGCCGTGGACGGCGGTTCGATTCCGCCATCAGCCTCCAAATATAAAGTCCATCTTTAAGCCCGGATGGCATTGTGGTAGAAAGGTGTTTGAAGACCTACCATGACTTAAGAATGGGCTGTATTAAGACCATCCTGTTTCAAAGCCCGGGTGGCGCTGTGGTAGACTGTAGTTTAAAAAACTACCATGACTTAAGAATAGGGCATATTCAAGACCATCCAAGTATCAAAGCCCGGGTGGCGAAATTGGTAGACGCAAGGGACTTAAAATCCCTCGGCTTAACGGCCGTGCCGGTTCGATTCCGGCCCCGGGCACCATTACTTCATTTGCCATATCCGGCTATATCTTATTATTCCTTATTATTCAATTAGTTACGATTGATATTTAAAATCGTTTGCATTTAATATATTGCCATAATTTGCCAATTCTCGTGAATTTTTACGAACAAATTACGAACGGAGTGCGAACTGATGGCTACAATTCGAAGAACAAAAAATAAAACTTGGCTGGCTGAGGTTAGAAAATTTGGTCAATATAAAGCCAAGACCTTTGATACTAAATTAAAGGCTCAAGCATGGGCAGTTGAAGTTGAGCAAACCATGACGCCGGATACCCTTGTGCTTGGTAAATCTTTAAAAGATGCTTTTTTACGATATCAAAAGGAGGTTTCACCTACAAAAAAATCCTGGAAAAATGAGCATAATCGGCTTAATAAATTTTCTCGTAATAAAATGGCCAATTTGATATTAGAGGATATCAGGCAAACAGATATATACGAGTGGATCGATGAAGAGCTTAAACGAATTAAAGGTAGTTCTGTAAATCGAGATCTTAATCTATTGTCGAGCGTATTCGAAAAAAGTATACGTTGGAGCTGGACTAATAATAACCCTGTCAGAGGTATTGAAAGACCGAAAAATCCACAGCCAAGAGATCGTCGTATAAGTGAGTATGAAATTACTCGAATTCTTGATGCGTTAGCTTTTAATGGCAGTGAAATTACTGAGCAGCGGCATGAGATTGCAGTTGCTCTACTATTCGCTATCGAAACAGCAATGCGTCAAAGTGAAATATGGGGGCTCGACTGGGCTTTTATTAATTTAAATCGAAAATTCCTAAGGCTAAATGAAACTAAAAATGGAACGAGACGCGACGTCCCATTATCAGTTGAAGCCATTCGGTTGATGAAGTTATTGAAGCCAAAAAAGACAGGCAGAGTTTTTATTTCCAATCAAAACTCATCTGCAACTATCTTCGGGAGGGCAGTTAAATTAGCAGGAATTGTTGATTTAACTTTTCACGACTCTCGACATGAAGGTATAACAAGATTATCAAGGAAATTAGATATTCTGGACCTTGCTCGAATGGTGGGACATCGAGATCCACGCTCACTGATGATTTACTACAATGCAACTGCCGAGGAAATTGCAAATAGGTTGGATTAAAAACTTCATACACTCGGCGTAAATGAATAGACATAACATGTATAAGTCTAGATGCCATCCGACAGACTAGAAAAGTTATTTAGCTTGAAAAAATATACAACAGCGATAGAGTTGATTGGTCAAGTGGATATGACCTACAGCAGATGAATTTGCGCCGACAGCAGTATATCAATGCACTTAGAACTGCCGATACAGGGGACTACACAAAATTGTTTGAATTCGCCGGAGTAGGTCAGTAAATCAATTATCTTAGAGGGAGAGTATTTATTCTTTTTCCTGATTACGTACAATGATCCGCTGACTCGTAAACTGCCTAATTTTTGGCTGTTTTCAGAAGTTTTCTTACAGCTTATCTGAGCTTTTTGACGATTTATATAGCGAATTCAGCGCTATAGCACCAGACAATCGATACTGGCGGAGCTTCATACGTAATCAGGTTCTTTTTTAATGATATCTTTCTGATAGCCGCCATTAAATTAATGACCCTGAACTAGCGCTATCGACCCATAGCGGGCATTGTAGAGGGTACGAAAATAGGTCGGTTCATGACCCGCAACGGACATGCCAGCCTCCTTTGTTTTCTCATCCATATGAGTGATGCTTTGCCTTAAACGGTCTAACTGTCGAAACTCTTTCGAAAGCACTGTTTACATTCATGTGAATAGTCGGCACTGTGATTGTACAAAAATAAAACAGTATATCTATAACAATTATAAGGAGCACTCCCTACGGTCACGTAAAAACGCTGCCGCAGGTGATAACGATGACCTGCGTTTCTTTAGGGACTTGACCGAAGACCCTGAATTCATTTTTCTAGTTCGTTTTTTAAACGATCCCTCAGGAGTGTTGTCGTTAGTGGAGTGGTAAATGTATGATAGGTTTTATTACGCCATCCTTTTAGGTAGAACTCACCCGTATTCTCTAAAAGATAATTTGAATAAGATCTGCAATCCGCTAAAGTTTCTATTTCGTTTAATACCCACTCACCGCTTTCAATATCAACAAAAAAATCGAATCGTAAATTAGGGAAAGTTGAGGATTTTGCCAATGACAAGGCTATTTTTTTAAGCTTATGAAAAAACTTATCTTGCAACATTATTGCAGTTTCTTGACTTCCTTCTAGGTGCTCGCCATTGCTACCCAGACAAACTCCATGGCTATTTCTACAACCGACAAATAGCAACTCTCCCCAGGCAGTCATAAATTTCATCTCAGTAGGCCCTCTTTGCTCTTTATTATGCGGAAACAATTCCTGAATAATCAAGCCAGGTTCAATATGGAGAAGATGGGTGTCAATGTTGCCAGATGTAACACCCATAATGTCGTCAGAAACCCAATGCTTAAATGTCTCGTAATCTGAGACAACTTTTAAAGCATCGATATATTTAGATTCGGAATTTTTTGCAGACAAAAACGTTGCTATATATTCATTTTTACATTGAAAAACCTTTAAGGTTCCAATACTTTCCGAGCCGTTGGTAGGCTTAATGATAAATTCTTCACGACTCTCTACTTTAAGGATAACAATTTTGAACAATCGTTTTACTTCTGACTCATCATTCAACAATGAACTGAAACCAAAGGTTTTTTGAATTGGAACCAATCCATTTGTCCATTCCCGCAGCAATAGCTTATTTGCAAATAACGAAAGCGCTCCCACCTTGTTCGCGGTTAACACTGGTTTTTGAACGTTATGCATTAAACTGTGGTAGTCAAAGTCTCCAGAGTATTCTTCCATTTCGCGGCTACAATCGAATATTGATGATAGACAGAAATTTTCAGAATAATTTAAAGCGGGTTTGTAAATACTATCTTTATCTAAGCGATCAGAATTATTTGGATTTACCGCAATTTTTACAGCGTGATTTTTCATCAAAGTTTCTTCCGGATTTTAGGTCTATATACACCACAACTAAGGTCTGACCCCGCCATGCTGTAAGGCTTTAACCTTAGATTTAGCTTTCTACACAAGCGCTTTTAATTAAATATTTCTTTTGCCGTGATGAAATCTTCTTTGGTGTCTATTTCGATCCATTTTAAACCAGAAATATCAAGCGCATAAAAAGGTACATCCTTTTCGATCAATTTTTCGTATGCCGCTTCGTAGTATTGCTGATGGTTTTTTTCATCCTGCATCATGATTTCCAATTCAGCGAACAGCTGTATTGCTGTGCCTGCACTAATCTTTTCAATACCGATAGATTCACCGATTGCTTCTGCTGGATTAACCGTTTTGCTGGCTTTGACCACACGGTTATTTCCTCTAATGATGACTTTGATCTCTTCAGCATCGAGATGTATGTTTTTATCAATACACAATGCGTTGTCATGTTCACAGCCGATGAGTTGGCTAAGGATGGTTTTATCAAACACCACATCTGCATCAAATTTAATAAAAGAGGAGCCCGCAACAAGATCCCGGGTCAACATTAATGAGAAGCCGGTATTGGTGGTTGCATACTGCTCATTGGTGATGAAGTGGGCGTTTAATTCAGGAAAATTATGCGTCACATACTCTTCAATCTGCTCCTGTAAATAACCCAGTACAAATACAATCTCCGTGATCCCGCAGTCACGTATATGCGAAATCATCATCTCAAGAATGGTGTGCCCGCCAACCTTTAAAAGGCTTTTTGGGCAGTTGTCGGTTAAAGGCCTGATTCTTGAACCCACGCCTGCAGCCAGAATGACAGCCTTCATATTTGTTCTTTCCTTAATTGTTTTCATTGTCTAGATGACTCGTTTAATAAAGCGTATTGTGTGAAAATGATCGCGCTCTTGCGATTATTTACCAAGAATTTTACTGCTGTTATTAGTCATATTGACACCACGCAGCCAGCTACGCATAAGGCCATGGATGACTTGGCTAATGGCAAACAGCCAAAGCATCGGCGTCAGTGTATTGAGCACCAGGGCCAACGACAGCATAAAAATGAAAACGCCCTCATTAAAGTTAATGATTTTCCGTTGCTCAAGCACAAACCATTTCATATTGGCTAACAAACCATAGCCAGGCCCTGCAACATCTTCACGTTTGAGATCAGCTTCTTTTTCGGATATTTTTTCCAAGTATTGGTTGTCGTCGGCTACCTCGGTATAAATGGCAACGTATTTGGAATAGCCACGCAGTGAGTAAAAGGAAACACCTATAAAGGCCAAAAACACCGGCACCACATCGTACGATTGTGCGTAAGCGGCATAGCCAATCGCGCCAAACCATAGGGTGACTTGTAGCTGATCAGTTAGCTTGTCAAAATAACAACCCGCTAAAGAGGGCGTGTTACGATAACGGGCCATCTGCCCATCCATGCAGTCCAGTATATGACTTAGATGGATTAGCAGAGCAGCGCTAATAAAGTTTACTGTCCCGCCTGCGATAATTAAGACAGCAGACAGGATGGCAACAACAAAAGAGAGCAAGGTGATCACGTTTGGGGTTAACCACTTAATATCCACGGCAAGATAATTTAGCGCGATGGCCAGTGGTGCGGTCACAAATGAAGACCACCATTCATCATTCTTGGTCTTGGTTGCCCATAGGCGAGTTAGTTTGTCATTCATATTTCACCCTCCGCTACGCCGAGAACAGCACAGGCTAAAGATTCCTTATGGTTATGAGCAACCATTCTAAGTACGTTTGTGATGGGGGGAACGACGGGTATTATCGGAATAAAACTGGCCAAAACGTCTCTGAGTGAATCGATAAAGAATTGGATGTCATCATGGGATAACTCGCCAATATTGCCCACCTGAAACACCTTGCCACGAAAACATCCCTTGCCCTCATAGATGATGATCGACTTTTCTCGTAATCGATTACGAAATTGGGTGACCTCAATGTGTGCGGGGATGTTTACGGTGGTGAGCATCGAACACATCTCTTTTTCTTTGATAAGAAAAGTGAGCCCGCATTTCAGCATTCCCCGCCGTAACAGGCTAGCCTTGTATTGTATACTGGCATATCGATTAGAGATTCCCTCGTTCAAAATATTGATTAGCGCTTGTTCGAGGGCGAAAAAGAGGTGGGTGGCCGGTGTGTTGGGTGTCTGTGACACGGTGCTTATAAAATGGTAGAACTTGTACAGGTTAAGGTAGGTTGATTTTGCCGGATAGGATTTTAATCTTTCAAATTCTTCTTTCCTGCCAATCACGAACGACAGACCGGAATACGAACCAATAGCTTTGGAACTGGAGCTGGAGAAGAAGGCAATATGATTCTGTTCCATATCAATCACCTCCGTTCCTGCACTACTTACGCAGTCGACGATAAATATCGACCCATTGGCCTTTGATAAAGTGCCGATGTCGTACAACGAATTGAGCATGCCTGAGCTGGTTTCATGATGCACCATGGCAACGACATCAATCTTGTTCTCATTCAGATAGGTTTCAACTTCCGAGGTGTTTATCTTGTTCCCCCAACCAAAGTCGAGCAGGAAGGTGTTTTTGTTGTGTATTTTCGAGGTGTTATAGAGCCTATCACCAAATTCACCATTGGTGAGAATAAGGATGTTTTGTTCATCGACTACAGATGAGAGCATCGATTCATTGGCGGCCGTGCCTGAGCCAGTAATGACAACCGCACGGTAGTCAGCGGTATTCTTGATCTCAAATAGTTGCAGTAATTTTTGTTCGATACTCTGTAACAAATAATCAAAGTCTGCCTCACGATGACAGATATCTTCTTTTGCAATAGCCGTTCGAACATTGCTTGCCACGTTTACTGGGCCAGGTGTAAATAGCAAATACTTTTTCATCTGTTTTAGTACCTTCTGATATGAGAGGAGTCATCGCAGGCCTAAAATTTTTATTATGTCGGAGCACTCGTTCTACCATACAGTCATTATTTGAACCAGAGAAAAGCGATCACCCACACAGAAAATGAGCTGGATCATGTGAATATCAATCGTTCAAATAGCGATAGCTGACGCCATAAGCGTCAATTATTTATGACACTGAATCGAGGAGTAGACCAGGCAACCACAGTTAAGGCAGTGCATAGACTGTTCGACTTATTAATAAAAAGTATAGGCTTTGAGGGCCGGGTTTTTGGCTTGAAGGCTTGGGGCTTGTAGGCTTGAGGGCTTGAGGGCTTGAGGGCTTGAGGGCTTGAGTCTCGCGGGCGAGGTCGATAGTAAATACTATCAACTGCATTAGCAACAAATATCGCGGCAGTATTAGGATTGGTCATATCCAGTTTTGTGGCCACTAATACACTTTGACGAATCAATCACCCATCTTAATCCCGCTGGCAGCCGTGCAACAATTCGATATAAATGAATATCCTTTCTCGGAGCAGATTTCCCCAGTGTCATCCATTAGAGATCTTAGGCCAAATAGGTGACATATCTAGGGTCTCCACGAATAGGGCGTTTGTTCCCCCTATACTCAACTTTATTTTACATCCGATTTTTTTCCGACGCTTACACCTTGTTTAGTCTCTTATTGGCACATTTTTGCCTATTGCGCCGCACAAAAGAATGTCTGTTGTCAGGCCAAATCTAAATAGCTTTTCGAGTCTGTCAGATGGCATCTAGACTTGTACTGATAATCTTATTTAATAGTAAAGGTTATTGTTTCAGTAAAATAAGTGTCGTAACCTTTAGGTGTACTTTTAGTTCTCTACAACAATGTTAATGCGATGACTAAAGTTGATTTAAAAAACGATAATGCAAGCGATGCTGCTGATATGAATGATTCTGAGCTTGAGGATCTGGTATCTCAAAAGTTGAAGGAGTCCATCTCATCAACCCAAAAAGCAAATCGCAAAGTGGCCAATGATCTGGAGAGATTACTTCAGGGGTCACCCGTTGAAAAATTGAATGCCACTGAAGAAGGTTTTGAATGGCTTAATGATTCCACGAAGGGAAATGTGCTTATCTGATACGTATATTAACAAAACGAGCATTGGTATGGGGTTATAGATGGCCCTGGACACCTTATTCCTTATTTTTGAGTAAATGATGTATTCACCTGCCAAGAGCGGACATGAAAATGGTGAAGATAGCCGACTATCGCGAGCTAAAACTAATAACCTGGAATATTCATATCCCTTTGCTTACCGAAGGAGAAGCTTAAGATATATATAAAATGTACTGGCGTCATGTCAGTGAAGATTTGATGAGTGACAAAGAAAAAACTCTCGTGAGAACGCTATGTAAAAAGTATGGTGGCGGGGTTTCGCTTTTGTCTTGTGACGGCTTAAACCGGCCAGTAGCGGACATGATTCCATGATTCTTTTTCTAGAATTTGACGGAGTGACACATCCAAGAGTCGGTAGTTCCGGTTTCATCGACGCCTGCATGAGCAGCCTAAAGGAGGCCCTTAAGCCATTCGATATTGAAATAGTCGTAAGCAGTACCTGGAGACTTACTTGCCATAGCTCGGAGTTGCAGAAGCTTCTTTCGCCGCTTGGCAAGCCAATTGTTGGAGTTACCCCTGAGCTTGAGCGAGGTACTGACTATAAGCGCCAAAAAGAAATCGTGTCCTATATCTCCCAAAATAATATTACCAAGTGGATCGCGATTGACGATTCCAGGTTCTCCTTTTTTCCAGATCAGTCCCAGAACGTTTATTTCACTAACCCAAAGACGGGATTCACGGCAGACGATATTGCGCCACTCAAAGAGCTTCTGAGTTCGTCAGGAAAGCTGTCGTTGTCGCCCTGGAACTGATCAGGTTGGTATTTGTCACTGATTGTTTCTGAGTAGACAGGGTTACCGTCTTTCCCGATACTCCATACAAAGCCGACTGAAGCTGTTACTTCTACCGACTGAAATCATGGTGTTGAAAAACACCAAAATGGTCTGAAATGACCGATTCGAGTCCTGGTAATCGCATACCACAAAAGGGACAAAAGAGAATATTGAGATGGGTCGACCAGATAACATCACCAGTATTTTCCAGGTAATGATTTTCTTCAAGATCTGATTCTGTTGCTTCTTTCTGAATATTCAAAGTCCAGGCAGGGACGGCATCCTCGAAGTGTAGATAAACGCCAGATTTTGGCAGGGCGTTACAACTATGTTCTTTAATCGTCATCTTGAAGGGCAGAGTTTATGGAAGCAGTACGCTACTATATCAAGGTCAAACTTAGTCAACTATTCAAGACTCAAAATGAAAACTCGACGAAACGATCCCTGTCCCTGCGGTAGCGGTAAAAAATACAAACACTGTTGCCTGAATCCAGCCTCAGCCGTCAATGACGAATTGAAACAATTGCTGGCAGGGCAGGAATTTAACTCGATTGAAGAGGTTCAGGCTATGGTTAATCAGTTCATGCAACAGAGAAACCAAAAGCCTCAGGATGATTATCAGGGCCTATCATCCGAACAGGTTCATCGAATGCTGAACTTCCCGTTAGATTCACCCTGGTTCTTTTCTTTTCCAGAAGTTCTATCCACTGAACCTGATACGCCCATACTGACACTGATTCAATGGATCGCGGATGCCACTGATGAAAAAGGCCTGAAAGCCACAGCCAAGGGCAATCTACCTCAAAAGCTTTGCCGTCATGCTGCGCTCGATTACAGGAAAGAACTGCCAGACGATGACATACACCACCGGATGAGTGTCAACAAGGAAGAGGATTTTATAGATCTGCACGTCACCCGGATTATTATGGAACTCGCCGGTTTTCTCAGGAAAACAAAAGGGCGCTTTTTTTTAACAAGGAAATATCATCAACTTGTTGATCAGGTCGGCAACGTGGCACTGTACCCAAAAATATTCGACACCTTTTGTAGAGAGTTCAACTGGGGTTATTGGGATCGTTATCCGGAAATACCCTTTATCCAACAATCCTTTCTTTTTACCCTGTACCTACTTCGACAACATGGTGATGACTGGAATCCTCCAGAGTTCTACACAGATGCCTTTTTGAAAGCATTTCCGATGGTAGTGGATGAAGTGGAACCACTGCCCTATATGACAGCCGAAGACGAAATTCGACACTGTTACAGCTTACGCGCTTTGGAGAAATTCCTGCAATTTATGGGCTTGGCAAAAATTGAAAAAATACCCAGCGGCAAACCCTTCTCACATGATTATCGGATTAAAAAAAGACCACTACTGAATGAAGTGGTACGTTTTTCTGTTTAAGAATCACAAGTGAGTGTGCTGGGGCAGGGGGCTTGATAATCAGAAATATAGGCTACCAAACAAAGAACTCTGATGGGCAACTATTTGAATATATTCAACAGAATTTTCAGGAAGCAGACATTTAGGGGAGCACGTTGGTTGCGACTCGATGGCCTGACGAACGTGATTGGGCGGGCATATGGCAATGCCTGAGATCGGCAGGAAAGGAGTCGTTGCTGGCTCAGTTCAGATTGTGACGATCAACACTACTGCATAGCCAAAATCTATCGTTGCTGATCTAGTTTTATCGGAAATTTGGGCAGGATTTGGTTCTTTGGAGTCTTTATGTGTACCTGACCCCAGTTATTTTCTGACCCCAGTTATTTCCTTACATAGCATATTGAAATTTCATATGGCGACTGTAGATAAAAAGACTATTTAATCGAATTGATTTAACTTCAGATTTGTTTGATCCGTAAGGCAGAGTGATGCGTGCTCTATATAATGTTTATCGATAAGAGATTGACCAGTAAAATTTAGAAATCTTGGTATCATTTTTTTATCGGCTCGCGGTTCCGCTTTAGCCATTCCTTTATTTCTTTTGCATACCATCTCCTTCCGCCTCCATTACCTGTGGTAGGGATCCTAACTGCCCGAGGGAAATCTATACGGCATATAATTCTAGATTGGACAGAGGAGCGGGTAAGCCTCATGTACCTCGCGATATCGTCAGCTCTCCATAACTCCAAATTTGAGATATTTTGTTTTTTGAGCTCACTCAATATTTCAAATAAAATTTTCTCTTGCAGCATAATTTACGCCTTTACTCTATGGGTTTGTTACGAAAATATCGACTCATGATCAGAAAATTCTTCTCAAGTGCTTATTATTAACGTAACTGCTAGTGTAGGAAGGTAAATTGTCACAAGTTTTTAAAATAGATAAAATTAATTTTTGGTGTACGATTTATACCCGGTATCCATTTAACGATTTTTGACAAGGTAGAATCGAAGAGATGGATTAAATAAAAAATTTCCTGATTACGTACAAAGAACCGCTGGCTCACGTAGTGAGCTACTAAGTGATTGATAATACAGTTTTTCAGTCACAATTGGAGCCTACCATGCCACGTAATCTCATTCAGTTTCAATCCGGACTTTCTTTGCCCGATTTTCTTAAACAATACGGTTCACTTTCACAATGTGAATCCGCGCTCGAATCCTCACGATGGCCGCAAGGATTTGTCTGCCCACACTGCCATGATACTCGACATAGCGCTTACTTTCGCAAGGATAAAAAACGGTTCCAATGTGCTCGTTGTAGGCGTCAAAGCAGCCTGACCTCCGGCACAGTTTTTGACTCATCCAAGCTACCACTGACCACCTGATTTCTTGCGCTGTATTTTATCTCCCAGTCCAAGAACAATGTCGCTGCCCTTGATATTTCTCGACTGCTCGGTGTGAGTTATAACACCGCTTAGCTGATCAAACATAAACTCCTGAAGGTAATGCGGGAGCGCAAACACCATCGCGAACTCACAGGCCGTGTCGAGATCGACGATGCCTACCTCGGTGGCGAGCGCAAAGGCAAGCCAGGTCGGGGCTCACCGAATAAAGTTCCTTTTATCGCTACCGTTCAAACCTCTGATGATGGGCGACCATTCTATGTGCGTTTTGACTGTATCCAACGCTTTGACCATTCATCTATCGAGTCATGATCTCGGCACTGACCGCTTCGACCCGTGCTTATTCCAATGGGCTGCCTGCATTTACCATCCTGTCCGAAATGGTCGATCAACATACTTCATTTGTGACAGGAATCGGGCAACAAGCGGCAAGGCATCCTCAGTTCCGCTGGGTCAACACATTACTCGGTAACTTGAAAACCGCCATCACCGGTACCTATCATGCCATCAAGTTCCAGAAATATGCTCAGCGTTATCTGGCAGAAGCGCAATATCGTTTTAACAGGCGCTTTGATTTAAAATCCATTCTGCCCCGTTTACTCCGGGCAGCTGTTAAGACCAAACCCAAACCGCTTTATGTCACCAGACTGGCGGAACTTTGTACGTAATCAGGAAAAAATATTTTATTTTGCTAAATGGGCACAGAGTGATTCCAAGTATATTTTATAACGCATTTATATCCATGCATGCTTCAAGTTAACAAATCCTTTATTCCCTATGTTACTGTCGCGACATTATGGTGTTATTAATTAGATAATTTATCTTCGACATGTCTCATTACAAAAATCGAGATTATATTAATTTCAAATTAAAATTATCAAAGACATATTAAATAGTGGATTCAATTTGCTAGTGCAACAGTTGGTTTAATACAGAAACCGGAAATAATTAATGTTAAGTTTCGAGTTATATTGAAAAACTGCCGGAAAGAGCACTAAATCAGAATAGGTTTACAATCCTGAGGGAAAATCTGCCGGAAAGGACACTAAATATTATTGCGTTTACAATCCCTAGGGAAAAACTGCCGAAAAGGGTACTAAATTCACGGATTTAATTATTTTGCCTTAAGGAAAAAAGTCCTAAATGCGTGTTAAAACAATATGGATTTTAAATCACGCTGCATATTCTGGCGATCACGCATCGAAAGCACTGAGTTCTGAACGAGTTATCAAAATCAATCATCAGCTTATTTTTCTTTTTTAAGATGAGATTACGCAAATATTTCCTTTGATATTATGATGTCTGACAGGAGAAAGCATATTTTATATCGAGTAATCATCCATTTTAACAACACCATTTTGTCGGGGAAGTAACATGGGTAGTAGGCAATATACTCTTAACGGTTACCGTGGAAATTTCATGATTTTTTTACCATAATGGATAGCTTAAGACTGAGCTATTGATATTTGAACATTGATTTAAATATCCGTTATAGACTCAAGTAATTTCAATCTTTCGTTTGTCAGTGTCCCCATGTTTTGATGCAAGGAGGATACGATTTGGTTTCATTAGCTCCGCAAGGTTGCGAAAGGATTGTCAATATGTTGATGAAGGTTGTGACAGAGCATGATTTTACAGCTATGAGAGTCTGTCATTTGGGCAGAAAATCAGGCCTAAAGTAATCTAATTTATCTAACTCCCCCTTACTTTGGGAAGGAGCTAGGCCCCATTCTACTGCTTGAAATTATTTGTGTATCTCATCGACTATTTGGTGAACTCGATTATATATCTCATTGTTTTTTCAGAATGGGCATAGCCAATTTTTCAATCAGTAGATATAAAAAACTCCAGTGAGATAACAGCTGATTACGCATATGGGTTGAATGGAAACTTTAGGGTTATGTGATATAAGTGCGATATGGGCCGGAACTATTCAATAAATTTAAGGGGTAGCCTTCGGTTTGTATATCCGTAACCGTTTAGTTGTGAATTCGATCTATGGTACAGTTCGAAATTATTAGAATACCAACAATTAGGAATACAGTAATTATATATGGATTCGAGTTTTTCCTGCTTAATAAAGTTCGGCTTTAAATCTGGTCAAAGTGGAGCGCATTCTGCTCGCAGCATGATGCTCGCTGAGCTGCAAGCCCTGTTTCAAGTCACTAATTCAGATGCAACTCAGAAGGATTATGAAGCTGAGATTTGTGTGCATAATACGCTCGACAAGCCCACCGTTAAATCCCGTTCTCTGACTTACCGTCATTTGGTTGATCTCTATGGGATGAACCCGGATATCCCTTTATTTAGGGTGTTCCGTAAACTGTGGTCTATCGAACTGACTGCGCAACCGGTTCTGGCCATGCAAATGGCGTTAGTAAGAGATCCATTACTGGCGCGAACTAGCAATTTTATGTGTGAGACGCCAGAAGGCTCGATGATCAACCGGCAGGATGTGGAACAGATACTCAAATCGCCAGACCCTGACAGGTTCAGCCCTGCATCACTCAAATCCTTCGCTCAAAATATTAATGGAAGCTGGACCCAGGCTGGCTTTCTCAAAGGAAGAACAAAAAAATTCCGTGTGCAACCAGAAGTTACTCCGGTAAATATCGCATTTTCGTTCTTCCTGGGCTATCTTACCGGTGCAACAGGTGAGCGCCTGTTTAAAACGACATATACCAAGTTATTCAGCCTGACAGAACATCAGATTTCTGAGCTAGCGATAGCTGCCGGTCATCGGGGGATTATTGATTTCAAGCAATCCGGAGGCGTTACAGAAATACGTTTCCCTGCTTATCTAACCAGGGAAGAGGAGTTAATGCTGCATGAGTAGCCGAATTGCCCGTTTGGTTCACAGTTATCAGAGCTTTATCGAGCTTCCCTGGGAGCAAGGTCTTGCAGGAGCGCAAAAAGTGATCTTCGCCGTTTACGATAAAACTGAAGAATTGCGCATTAGAGCACATGTTGAAGAGTTCGAAATCGCAACCAAAGCCGCGCAGCACCAGTGGCGCTTAATCGATATCACCGATGCTTTTCCACAGTGGCTGGTCAACCACGACTATTGCGAAGGCTACTTTGAATCTCCAGACGATTTACAGGACTGCCTTCCCGAATTTACCGAAAGCATCGTTGCTTTGATCAATGCTGAGCTGCTTGAAGCGGATGATAATACCGTGGTCGCGTTACAGGGTGTGGCGGCAGTGTATGGTTTTAGTCATGTCTCCGAGATCATTGCCAAAATTGCCAATAATGTAAAAGGTCGCTTGTTAGTATTATTTCCGGGCGAATACGAAAACAATAATTATCGCCTGCTGGATGCCCGACCCGGCTGGAACTACCAGGCTATACCGATCACCGCGAATCAGAATCTATAAGAACAAAACCGTAAGGAGTTATTCATGTTAAACAAGGATATTTATGTCAAAGATCCTCTAGCTAACCAACTCGCCAATAATGGCGTGGCCGAAGTTAAGGATGACAATTCGGAGCAGGCGCTGGCAACCCTCAGGTACGAACTCGAAACCTTCGTCTGCGATGGTGAATACGAGAAAGGCCTGGAAAATATTCTTAATACCTTTCTCACCAACCTGAATAAAGATGCGGAACAGCCGGGAATCTGGATCAGTGGCTTTTACGGCTCCGGCAAGTCGCACCTGGCAAAAATGCTACGCGCGCTGTGGACTGATTTCAGCTTTAGCGATGGCACCTCGGCCAGAGGAATAACAACACTGCCGCAGGATATTCGAGATCATTTAAAAGAGCTGACCAACCAGGGCAATCGTTATGGTGGTTTGCACGCGGCCTCGGGCACACTCGGTCAGGGCGCAAGCAATTGGGTTCGAGCCGCCTTACTCGGCATTGTTTTTAAATCAGCGGGCTTGCCTGAGCTTTATCATCTGGGCCGATTTGTAATCTGGTTACGCCAGCAGGGCATAGAACAGCAGGTTAAACAGGCTGTTGAGGCAGAAGGTAAAGACTGGATGCACGAGCTAAGCGCATTATTCATGTCACCAGTGATCGCTAATGCTTTGCTAAAAGCAAAACCAGAGCTCGCCAGTGATGAAAGAGAGCTGCGAGAGCAGTTGAGGGCCGAATTCAAAAGGGTTGACGATGTCTCAAACGATCAAATGGTGCAGGGAATAAAAGATGCGCTAACCGTTGACGGTAAATTCCCATTAACCCTGATCGTGCTCGACGAGGTACAGCAATACATTGGCACTGATGCGGATAAAGCCTACCAGGTGCAGGAGGCAGTTGAGGCCTGTTGCAAACACTTTAGCAGTCAGTTGTTGTTTGTCAGTACCGGCCAGAATGCCTTGTCGGGCATGCCTATTTTGATGAAATTGATGGGCCGTTTCCAAGTGCCGGTGCAACTTTCTGATACCGATGTCGAGTCGGTCATCCGCAAGATCATTCTACAAAAAAAATCATCCGCGGCTTCAGAAGTCGAGAATGTCTGGAAAACCAACCTGGGTGAAATCAACCGCCATTTGCGCGGCACCAAAATCGAATCCACCACCCAGGATGAAGCCTACATGACGGCCGATTATCCCATATTGCCGGTGCGCCGACGGTTATGGGAAAAAATACTGCGCATCGTGGATACCACTGGCACCGTTTCGCAGTTGCGTAACCAGTTGAAGGTGGTCCATGAAGCGGCAAAAATCACCGCGAATCATCCATTGGGTAGTGTAGTGACAGGCGAGTTTATCTATGGACAGATTGCACCGAACCTATTGCAGACCGGGGTAATCTCCAAAGAGTTCTATGAAAGCATCGCCCGCCTGGCAACCGGTGCAGAAGATGAGAAGCTACAATCAAAATTGCTCGCGCTGATCTTTCTAATCGGCAAACTGCCCAGCGACGCCATCGCCAGTATTGGTGTTAAAGCCACTGAAAATACACTAGCAGATTTACTGGTTGAAAACCTCAGTGAAGGATCAACCGAGCTGCGCAAGCACGTACCGCGACAATTAGAGGTGTTGGAGAAATCCGGAACCATCATGGTGATGGATAGCGGTGGCGAGAACGAGTACCGGCTGCAAACCCGCGAAAGTAGCGCCTGGCACGATACCTATCGCCAGCAGGAAGCGGAAATAGCGGGTAACCCGCAGCGTATTGATACCGAACGGGACGACCTGCTAGCCAGGCAGATTCGCCAGCAGAGTAGTGAAATCCGCTTGCAGCAGGGTGGCAGTAATGAGCCGCGCAAGCTCAACCTGTGCTTCGACGCCGAGCTGCCGCGCGATGCGCATAAACAGCTCTATGCTTGGATTCAGCACGGCTGGCAGACCGATGAAAAATCTGTCATTGCCGATGCCCGTGCGGATGACAGCAAAAACGCCAGCCTGTATGTGTTTGTTCCGGCGCGTAATCGTAGTGATCTTAACCACGCTATCACTACCGAAAAAGCAGCTTCCGCAACCATGGATTTACGCGGTATTCCCTCCAGTACCGAAGGCAAAGATGCCCGAGCCGCGATGGAAACTCGAAAACAGGATGCAAAGAAATCCAAGCTGCGCTTGCTAGCTGAAATCTTCGATGGGGTGCGCGTTTTTATCTCTGGCGGCAGTGAAATCGATGGTAACAATCTAAAAGAAAAACTTGAGAAAGGCGCCAAAACCGCGCTCGAGCGCTTATACAAGCAATTCGATGTCGCAGATGAAGCTCACTGGGGTAAGGTCGTCGAAAAAGCCCGTAAAGCCGGCGGCGAAACCGCGCTGAGTGCAATCAATTTCAAGGGTGAGAATGTCCTGCACCCGGTGTGCGCGCAGATTCTTAAATACATTGGTTCCGGTAAAAAAGGCCTCGAGGTTCGAGAAAATTTTCAGGAAGCTCCCTACGGCTGGCCGCAGGATGCTATCGATGGCGCGCTTTACGCGCTACTGGCCAGCGGTGACGTAAAAGCCAAGAATGCTGCCAGCCAGACCGTTGATGCTAAAACTCTGGAGCGCAAACACATCACCCAGGCGCGCTTCGAAGTCGAAAACGTCACCCTAAGTACTGCGCAAAAACTGGCGGTACGCAAATTACTGACCGAAACCATCGGTTGTAAACCTGGTGAAGAGGAAAGCAAAACCATCGAATTTTTGCAGTACGCTCGCGAACTCGCTGAAAGCGCTGGTGGTGCCGCACCTCGCCCACATAAACCTGATACCGCCCGAATTGACGAAATTGCAGCTGAAGCAGGCAACAGCCGACTGGTTAAGTTATACGATTACAGAGACGATATTCTGAGCGATGTTCAATCATGGAAAAAACAACAGGCAGGCATAGAACAGCGCATGTCAAACTGGGGTGATCTGGTGACGTTGGCTGCATTGAGCAAAGGGTTGAGTTTTCAAAATGAACTCAATGTCGAAGTCTCAGCAATCCAGTCGGGTCGCCGATTGTTGGAAGACCCCGACCCGGTGCAAAACCTGGTGAAGGAAACCACGGATAATTTACGCTCAGCAATTTTGCATCATTACGACGGATATAAGAAGACCTACGAGCAGGCGTTAATTCATGTCGAAGCCGATGCCAACTGGATTCAACATGATCCCGCCAAGCAACAGGCATTACTGGCCAAACACGGCATTAAAGCGCCCGTGCAACCAGCACTGAATTCAACCGAAGAAGTGATCGATGCGATGGAATCTTGCTCGCTCGAACAATGGAACGATCGCCGTGATGCCTTACAAAATAAATTTGAAAATGCACGTGAAGAAGCCGCGCAATTGCTGATGCCAAAAGCCGTACGTGCGCAGTTGCCGCGTGCCACATTGCAAACTGCTGAGGATATCGATGACTGGCTGTCTCAGGCCAAAGCCGAGTTGGAAAGCAAACTTGAACAAGGTCCGGTTATTGTCTAGGTCGGTTGCAACAACCGCTGCTTAAAACGATCTTGTATGATTCGATTACTCATGGAGTGACAAAATGCGAAACCCGTTAGATAAAGCCCTGCGCAATCAGCTCGAAAAAGCAGTTGAAAAAGCGCGTGATATTGCCGAACTGGCCGCGCAAGAAGAATTGCAACGCCTGTCCGTGGCCGATTCAAAAGCGGCTGATTATCTCACCGCAGAGCAACGAGAATTGCGTAACCGTCTGCGCGCCCATGCCCGCTTTCTGGGCGATACACGTAATGCCAACGGTGAACAGGAGCTTAATCTGCTGGTTGTCGAAATTGCCTACGAGCATTGGCACCGCATGTTGTTTTCACGCTTCCTGGCAGAAAACGATTTGCTCATGTATGAAGATGGCATCACGCCACTGGCGATTAGTGATTGTTTTGAGCTGGCCGAAGAGGAAACCGGCGACAGCTCCAACGGCTGGCGCTATGCCGCTAACTATGCGGCCAAAATGCTGCCACAGATATTCCGTAACGATTCCCCCGTGTTTGAAATTGAGTTTGCCCCAAATCATCAGAAAACACTGGAGCAACTGCTGGAAGGATTAGATCAAGCCACCTTCCAGGCCCAGGATGCGCTGGGCTGGGTGTATCAATTCTGGCAAAGCAGGCGAAAAGCTGAAGTCAATGCCTCGGAAGTTAAAATAGGGGCCAGAGAGTTGAGTCCGGTCACCCAGCTCTTTACCGAACCCTATATGGTGAGCTTTCTTCTGGACAATGCCCTGGGTGCCTGGTGGGCCAATCAACAACTGACCGAACAGGATTACGTCAGCGCGCAAAGCGAAGCCGAGCTGCGCCAAAAAGCCGCCATCGAAGGTGTACCCCTGCATTATCTGCGCTTTATTAGAACCTATACCCCCGAACAGAAAACCATCATCGATCAGGCACAAAGTGACGGTGAATCGATAGAAAAGCCAGAACCCCTGGGCCCCTGGGAGCCTGCCGCGGGTCAATTCGCGCAGTGGCCGGATCACCTGGCGGAACTCAAAACCCTCGACCCCTGTTGCGGCTCCGGTCACTTCCTGGTGGCGGTGTTTTTAATGCTGGTACCGCTGCGCATGCAACGAGAGGACTTAAGCGAACAACAAGCCATCGATGCAGTACTCAGGCAAAATATCTACGGCCTGGAATTGGATCAACGATGTGTTGAAATTGCAGCCTTTGCCCTCGCGCTGGAAGCCTGGCGTTATCCGAATGGTGGCGGTTATCGGCAGTTACCCGAGTTGCATCTTGCCTGTTCCGGCCTATCGGTAAGAGCGGCTAAGGAAGAATGGAAGCAATTGGGTCTGGGGAAAAGGAATCTGACCATCGCATTGGATTGGATGCACAAGGAGTTTAGTGATGCGCCGGTATTGGGCAGCCTGATTAATCCGGCTAAATCCTCCGCCGCCAATATCGTCTCCTGGGATGAGCTATCGCAAACCCTCAATTCCGCGCTGGAGCAGGAATCCAGCAATGAACATAACAGCGAGGCCAGCCAGCGGAGCTTTGAGGCCACCGTCGTGGCGCAAGGCTTGGCCAAGGCCGCGACTATGTTGGCCGGGAAATACCAGTGGGTGGTGACTAATGTGCCCTATTTGGCGCGGGGTAAGCAGGATGACACCTTGAAGGAGTTTATTGAGAAACATTACCCGGCAGGGAAAAACGATTTGGCGACCGCGTTTCTGGATCGATGTTTGGAGTTTTGTGTTGAGGGTGGAAGTAGCTCTGTGGTGTTACCGCAGAACTGGTTATTTTTGACTTCTTATTCGAAGTTTCGGGAGAAATTATTGACGAGGGATACCTGGAATATATTGGCTCGTATGGGTTCCGGGGCCTTCGATACCATTAGTGGGGAGGTTGTTAAGGCGATACTGATTACTTTAACTAGGGGCAATCTGCTGTCAGATAATCAGGGGTTGTTTGCTAGTGAAGATTTCAAACACGACTTGCGAGGTGTGGATGTTTCAGAGTTGAAGTCAGCTGCTGATAAGGCTGAACAGCTGTTGGATTGTAAAGTTAAGACGGTGGGGCAAGTAAACCAACTTAAAAATCCAGATTCACGTATAGCTTTTGATGAAAAATCTGAAGTTGCATTACTTTCAGCTTATTCAAGTGATAGCTCAGGCTGTCTAACTAGTGATGGTGAAAGTTTCTATAGATACATGTGGGAGCAAACTGTACACGGTAATGATTGGTTACCATTACAATCGACAGTGAAAGGCCAATTGCACTTCTCAGGGTTATCGCAAGTTGTGTTGTGGGAAAATGAAAAGGGACGGTTAGCCCGATTAGCTGCTGAAATGAAGGGGACTAACCATGCTGTACAAAATTGGAAGAGAGGCCAGGAATTTTGGGGAAGGAAAGCTGTAGTCATTAGTAGTATGGGAAATTTGCCAGTAACCCTGTATCAGGGCACTCGTTTCGATAATAACACTGCTGTTCTTATGCCGAATGATGATAGGTTTTTACTACCATTGTGGTGTTTCTGTTCTTCGCCCGAATACAACGAAGTAGTGAGGCAAATTGACCAAAGCCTTAAAGTTACAAATGCCACGCTAGTAAAAATACCTTTCGACCTCGACCGCTGGGCCAAGGTCGCCCAAGAGAATTACCCTCAAGGTCTTCCTGAGCCTTATACAAACGATCCGACTCAATGGATTTTCCACGGCCACCCCTGCGGCTCCGTAATCTGGGACGAAGCAACAAAATGGACAGTCAAATCCGACTTGCGTATCGATGACACTGTCCTGCAAGTCGCCGTAGCCCGCTTGCTCGGCTACCAATGGCCCGCCGAACTCGACTCCGAAATGGAACTCGCCAGTGAACAACGCGAATGGGTAGAAGAAGCCAAAAAACTCTTGCCCTATGCCGATGACGACGGCATTGTCTGCCTGCCCGCTGTGCGTGGGGAAAAAGGCGCCGACCAACGCTTGGAAGCCCTGCTGCAAGCCGCCTACGGCGATGCCTGGTCCAGTCAAACCCGCAACCAGCTTCTAGAGGCCGTGGGTTACAAAAACAAAACCCTGGATACCTGGTTACGTGAAAAGTTTTTCGAACAGCACTGCAAGCTATTCCAGCACCGCCCCTTTATCTGGCAACTCTGGGATGGCCTAAAAGACGGCTTTTCCGCCCTGGTCAATTACCACCAGTTGGATAAGAAAAACCTGGAGCGCCTAATCTACACCTACCTGGACGACTGGATTCGTACCCAAAGCCATCAGCAGAGCGAAGGCGTGGATGGCGCCGCCGAACGTCTCATCGCCGCCCAAAACCTCAAACATCGCCTGGAGCAAATCCTCGAAGGCGAAGCCCCCTACGATATCTTCGTGCGTTGGAAGCCCCTGGCAGAACAACCTGTCGGCTGGAACCCCGACCTCAACGACGGTGTGCGCCTGAACATTCGCCCCTTTATGTCAGTAGCCGACGTAGGTAAAAAAGGCGCCGGTATCCTACGCGCAAAACCCAGTATTCACTGGAAAAAAGACCGCGGTAAAGATGTCGAATCCGCCCCCTGGTTCACCCTCGGCCTGGAATACGGCGGTAAAGAAGGCGACCGCATTAACGAGCACCATTTATCCCTGGTTGAAAAAGCCAAAGCTCATTAGCCGTCAAGGAATTGGTAATGATTAATTCTGTATATGCTTACCCAATCTCTACATTACTCAATGGGGATAACAATATTGTCTACCATATTCCGCGCTATCAGCGTGAGTACAGTTGGGGCAAGGCTCATTGGGAGAGTCTGTTTGATGATTTGTTAGACAATGACCCCGGTTATTTTTTAGGGTCTATTATCTGCATCAATCAATCTACGGACTCTCTTGCGAGTCAGCAGCTCGAGCTGGTCGATGGTCAGCAAAGAATGACGACCGTATCCCTATTTTTGGCCGCGTTGTATTCAAGCCTCAAAGACGATCGCGATCAATTGGATGAAGATCAAAATATGGATTTTATGGCGTTGAAGTATCGGCTGATGCACAAGAAAAGCAATCAAACGCGCCTGGAATTGCAAAAGCAAAATTCGAACTTTCAGGATTATCAGGCCATTTTGTCAAGAATAGGTCTTCTGGAGGATATTGAGCCATTGTCTAATGCAGGTAATCGCCGCGTGTTTAAAGCCTACAGGTATTTTCAGCAGCGCATAGAGAGTTTTTGTGAATCCTCAAATGATACTGTAGAGGCACGTTTTCAGTTGCTGAATTCCATTAATCAATCCGTGCTGGTCAAAATTGAGGTTAATAGTCATTCCGATGCCTATGTATTGTTTGAGTCGTTGAATAATCGGGGAGCACCTTTAACCGCGATTGATTTGATAAAGAATAAACTGTTGGCTGAGGTTGGGAAGATTAATCAGGAAAAGATCGATCCTGCGTTTGATAAATGGAAACGTCTGCTTGATTATTTAACCGATGACTACGCCATACAGGAACGGTTTTTCAGGCATTACTACAATGCTTTTCAAAACGAGTTGCGGCAGATCACGAAAATCCCTTTTGCTACTCGTTCAAAGCTGATGAAGATATACGAAAAGCTCATCAACCATGATGTGTTTGGCTTTTTGCAGGATATAACTGTGGCGGGTAGTTGCTACTCACAGATCATCGGTGAAACCGAGCTACAGAATTTACCAACGTTGGAAAAGCCACTTGAGGATTTAGAGCATATTCAAGGAGCGCCGTCCTATATTCTGCTGGTTTTTCTATGGATCAAGAAAGACGACTTGGGCTTGGAGGAACAACAGTTAAAGCAGGTGATTCAAATCCTGGTCAAATTCTTCGTTCGACGCAATCTGACCGACACGCCACCCACACGCGATTTGGATCGCTTGTTTGTGAGTATTATCACCAATATCAATGACGGCAATTTGTCGGGACAGGCTTTGGTCGACCAGGTGCGAGCATCACTAGTCAGCGTCTCCACATCGCTTGATGATATGGAGTCTGCGCTGAAGGGCGATTTATATATCGATAATGCAGCGGTTGCGCGATTTGTATTATGCGCGTTAGAAGAAACCTCGATGACGCGCGAAACAACGATCGATCTTTGGAAACTGGATAAGCACAAGAAATATGTATGGACGATAGAGCACATTTTCCCCCAGGGGGAAAATATACCCATGCACTGGGTCGATATGATAGCGCAAGGCGACAAAGATTTGGCCAATGAATACCGGGATAAATATGTGCATCAGCTGGGCAATCTGACTATATCCGGCTTTAATAGCGCTTTGGGTACCAAGAGCTTTATTGACAAGAGAGATCGTGTAGATAAACAAGGACGACAGGTTGGGTATAAAAATGGCTTGACGCTTAATAGAACTTTGGCCGATAAAGACAAGTGGAGCATCGAGGATATTCAGTACAGAACAGGTTTGTTAGCCAGTCGAGTTATGGAGCTTTTCGCGTTTGAGGGTGAGGATCGTTTAACCAGGGGCGACTGACATTGGCATTATTGGAGAGTCGCTATAAGAGCCAGTCAATAACATATTAATTGCACGATAACATTCGGAGTGTTATCGTGCGTTAATAATGTTAAATACATGTTTATAATAGATAAGATATGCCAATGGAGACATTGATCCATCAAGCCGATAGCTATCTACACGAGGTTATAGGCAGTAGCGACGGGATACGGGCATTGGAGGAAAAAGCCTGGGGTGAGAGCGGTGTGTTGCCCTTCTATCTCCAAAATCTCTACAGCTTTAGCCTGGCTCAGGTGCTGAACCAGGTTTGTCTGTTAATGCTTAACCGTGCGCCAACAACAGAAACTCCCGCTGTTGTGCGTAAGCATTGGGAAGCAGTCAGCAAGCATTACCCGGGTGATGTGATTTACGTGGTCGAGAGCATAAGCTCATATAATCGCAAGCGCCTGATTGAGCAGAGAGTGCCTTTCATTGTGCCGGGTAATCAACTGTATATACCGATGCTGGGTGTAGATTTAAGAGAGCATTTCAAACAAAGCAAAAAGCCCGAGAAACAATGGTTGAGTGCTGCTGCACAAGTGTTGGTTCTAAAAGAAATATTTGGTTCTGAATCTCGAGTGTTACCGTCGAAAGAGCTTGCTGAGCTATTGGGTTACAGCGCGATGACCTTAACTCGTGCGATTAAGGAACTGGTTGACCGGGAGTTGGCGACCGCTGAAATGGTGGGACGGGAAAAGCGTTTGAAATTTAACTATGACGGCCAGGAGTTATGGTTAAAGGCAAAATCGAATCTACATAACCCGATAAAAAAAAGGGTGTGGATAACAAATGAAAATCTCAATGAATTAATGGATGTAGCAGACGCGAAAATCGCCGGTGATAGCGCGTTGGCCAAACTCACTATGATCGCTGATCCCAATAATCTGGTGCTGGCGATCAGCGCTGATGAATGGCCGGGCATAAGAAAATTAATGGATATTTACGAAATGAATGGTCGGGAGAATGATGCTGCCGAAATACAACTCTGGCGCTATAGCCCTACGATTACAACAACGAATCAAATGGTTGATCCCTTGTCTTTGTGGTTGAGTTTTAAAGATACTCATGACGAGCGTATTGAGATGGCGAGAGATACCTTATTGGAAAAGGTCTGGGGTAGGTTTTAGTGGTTAAGGGATTAGACTATTTTCGGGAATATTTTAAAGGTTTTGAAGATCGCTATATCCTGATTGGCGGAACTGCTTGCGATGTGCTGATGAACGAAGCAGGCCTCGAGTTTCGAGCGACCAAGGATTTGGACATTGTGTTGTGTGCTGAAGCGTTAGATGCTGAATTTGTGGCCAGATTTTGGCAGTTTGTCCGGGAGGGCGAATACGAGCATAAGGAAAAAAGCACGGGTGATAAACAATTCTATCGCTTTAAGAACCCTTCAGGTCCAAAGTTTCCTGAAATGTTAGAGCTATTCTCTCGTAAACCCGATGAACTTGTTTTTGAAGGTGAAGGTAATCTGACCCCGATCCCCTTTGATGAGGATGTATCCAGCCTATCTGCCATTTTATTGAATGACGCATATTATCGCTGTATTGAGCGTGGGCGTTTAATTATCAATGGTGTATCAGTTTTAGGGCCAGAGTATATTCTGGTTTTCAAGGCAAGGGCCTGGATTGATTTGTCCAGCCGTAAAGCTAAAGGCGCACAAGTGGATTCAAAAAAGATTAAGAAACATAGGAATGATGTGTTCAGAATTTCCGCTTTGCTTGCACCCAGCCAGAGAGTCGAACTGGAAGCTGGTATAAGAAAAGATATGCAGCATTTTGTTGAGTCAATGGTTAATGAACCGGGTCTGGATATCAGTAATTTTGGGTTAACGGGCAGTTCTTTAAACGAAGTTTTGACTAGCCTGCGCATAATTTATCAACTGGAGGCTTAACCATGTCCTCGGTGATCAGTCATCTAGTCAATCAAATCCGAGAGGCGTCGGTCTACAACCCCAATACACAGGATAAGCCGGCAGCAGTACTGTGGACGGATAAGGAATGTCAATGGCAGCCGGTGATGTCGAAGTTGTTGGAAGTCTTGCCTGAATTGTTGATTTTAGGCGATATTAAAAGTGAGCAACGAACAGGGCCTGCGATATGGTTGAAGTGCGTCGTGGCGAGAACCCTGGCTCAAGAGGTTATACCCGACGAACTAACGCCAGTTATATATCTGCCTGGTATTTCCCGATCTGAATTGCGCGACGTGGTCAATTGTCCGGATGCACTTAAACCATTGGCTGAACTGCAATATCGAGGCGCTCTATATAGCCAATACAATGGCAAGGACTGGACGGTTAACGCTTTTTTGACGTCGGCGAGCTATGGTTTGGATTTGGATATTGCGCAGGATCAAAGTACCCAGCAGGCGATGCTAAGAGCGTTGGAAGAGTTACTGGAAAACGATGTTCGTCAGCTCGAGGGACGCAGGTTGGAAGAGTCTGATTTTAATCAATTAGTAACTCGAGACCCAATTCGAGAGTTGTTGAGCTGGATGAATGCGCCAGATGACACTAGGGCCCGATTAAGCGACTCTGGCTGGCAGGTTTTATGTGATGAAGCAAGGCGTGACTACGATCTTGACCTAGAATGCGATGGTGTTTTCGCTGCAGCAGAAAAACTGTGTGAGGCTGCGGGCAGGTGGCAACATGTTTGGGATCGATACGCACAGATGCCGGACTTGTATCCGGCTTTACCGGATTTATTGCTGCGGGTTGAGTTGCCAGATATGTTCGCTGATGTTGATCGTTATCCGAGGGCGAATGAGCAGCAAGAGCAGCGCTTATTAAAATCTCTTCAGGACCTGGCTGCTTCGACTACTGAGGAAGCCAGAACGGGACTCAAAACACTGGAAAAAGAGCACGGAGATAGGCGTCAACATTTGTGGGCCAGGCTGGGGAAATCTCCCTGGATTATGCTGCTCGAGCCTTTGGTGCAGGTAGCCTGTTCAACCCAAAATGCACTCGGTGGTTTAACTTCTGACGAAATCGGCGAACGCTATTCTGCTGATGGCTGGCAAGCTGACGCAGCCGCATTGACCTGTATTCGAATATGTTCATCGAAGCTACAAACGACTTTAGTTGTTGAATTATTGAAAGTAATCTACACGCCGTGGCTCGAGCAAGTGAATGAGCGATTCCAAAAGCATGTGGCTGACCAGGGCTACCCCGGTGGAGCTTCTAAGACTTCGCTCAAAGGTGTTAATGAAGCTGTAGCCAATTATGAATCGAGCGGTGAATGCGTCTTCTTCGTTGATGGGTTGCGACTGGATGTTGCGCACCAGTTGATGGATTTATTGGCCGAAGTTGATTTAAATCCAATATTAAAAACCCAGTGGGCCGCACTACCCTCGGTGACAGCAACTGCCAAAGCTGCAGTCAGCCCTGTGGCAGACTATTTGATGGGGCTGCCGACAGATAAAGACTTTGAACCCAGTGTGATCGGTGAGGGCGCTTTGAGCCATGATCGGTTTAAACGAACATTAAAGAAGATGGGTTGGCAGTATCTGGAGGAGGATGATTTTGGTGACCCCGGTAAAAATGCCTGGACGGCTACCGGAGACATCGACAAGGAAGGCCATAAGAGTGAATTCAAGCTGCCATCCAGAATCCCCTATATTTTGAACGCTATCGTTGAGCGCATTCAGGAATTACAGCAATCTGGTTGGAAAAAGATACGCATTGTCACGGATCACGGTTGGCTTTTAGTACCGGGTAACCTGCCGAAATATAATCTGCCAAGCCAAGCAGTTGATAGCCGATGGGGACGATGTGCCCAGTTAAAACCGGGTGTGGAGGTGGATGGCTTAACTATGGGGTGGTATTGGGATCCCAGCACCGCGATCCATTTTCCACCGGGTATTCATTCTTATATTGCCGGCCGAGCCTATGCTCACGGCGGTGTAAGCCTTCAAGAGTGCCTAATTCCAGTCATAATTCTTGAAAGTGCAACTCGTCAATTGGCCGAAGCACGTATCACAGCTGTGCGGTGGTTGGGACTGACCTGTAAGATCGAAGTAGACAGTAATGCTGGGAAATTGTTTGTCGACTTGCGCACCAAGTTGGCGGATAGCGAAACGTCTTTAGTCAAAGTAAAGCCGGTTGACGATGGCAAATGCAGTTTAATGGTCGCAGATGATGACCATGAAGGCTTGCAAGCCCTGGTTGTCGTTTTGGATGAAGATGGGAACGTTCTAGCGAAGCAAGTAACCCAAGTAGGAGGAGATGAGTAATGGAACTTGATCAACTGGATCAAAAAGCAGCCGATTCATTTGAAGGCTATGTGGTACGAAAAGACCTGGTCAGAACATTTAGCCGTCAGTTTCCGGTGCCGACTTATGTGGTGGAGTTTTTACTGGGCCGATATTGCGCAACTACAAATGAAAAAGAGATTGAGGAAGGTCTTGAGATTGTGCAACGACAGCTGTCTTTAAGAACGGTAAAAGCGGGTGAGCAGGAGCTGTTCAAAGCGAGAGCCTATAAAGACGGAAATGTAAAGTTGATCGATATGGTCAGCGTGAGATTTAGCACCAAGGACAACGGCTATTTAGTCTCACTGCCGAGCCTACATTTAAATAATGTAAGAATCCCTGACAAATTGGTTGATGAAAATGAGCGTTTATTAACAGGAGGTTTCTATGCTGAAGTTACCCTTGAATATGATGCCATCATCGCTGAAGAAAAAGGTGGAAACCCTTTTGGTGTTTTTGCGTTAAAGCCAATACAACTGTCTAAGCGGAATGTTTTGGATATTTTGTCTGAAGCGCGCAAACAGTTTTCTACTCAGGAATGGATTGATTTGCTGCTACGTTCGATCGGTTTGGAACCTGAAAAGCTCAGCGATGATTCAAAGAATGCAATGTTATTGCGTATGGTTCCATTTGTGGAAAGAAACTACAACATGGTTGAGCTTGGCCCCAGAGGGACGGGTAAAAGTCATCTTTACCAGCAGGTGTCGCCTTATGCGCATTTGATTTCTGGGGGTAAGGCAACGGTTGCTAAGATGTTTGTGAATAATGCGACTGGTCAGCGTGGATTGGTGTGCCAATATGATGTTGTTTGTTTTGACGAAGTGAGTGGTATTTCATTTGACTCAAAAGATGGGGTGAACATTATGAAAGGGTATATGGAGTCCGGTGAGTTCAGTCGTGGAAAAGAGAGTATTCGAGGTGATGGCTCCCTAGTGTTCGTCGGCAACTTTGATGTTGATGTTGAACACCAACAGAGAATTGGCCATTTGTTTGGACCCTTACCTGATGAAATGAGAGATGACACGGCTTGGATGGATCGTATTCATTGTTACCTGCCAGGCTGGAATGTACCGAAGATGAGCGGAGACCTTTTGACCGATCATTTCGGTTTAGTGAGTGACTTTTTGTCGGAATGTTTAAGCCACCTCCGCAATCAAAGCCGAGTGAGCGCAATTCAGGGGCGAGTTCATTTTGGTGGGGCATTGAGTGGTCGAGATACAAATGGCGTTAACAAAACAGTTTCTGGTTTATTAAAGCTACTTTATCCGGGTATGGATTCCCAAGTTTCTGATGAAGATCTCGAATGGGCCATTCGTCAAGGGCTGGAAGTTCGGCGCCGGGTGAAAGAGCAGCAAAAGCGTATTGGATCAGCAGAATTTAGGAATACACATTTCAGTTACATTATGGGCAATGATGGTATTGAGCAGTTTGTTTCGACACCAGAGTTGCATGCGGATAATTCCATCGGGTCAGACCCCCTGGAGCCAGGCCAAATTTGGGCTATCAGCGAAGGTGGTAACGAAGCTGATGACAATGCAGGTCTATATCGGATTGAGGTGAATGAAGGGCCTGGAGCTGGCGTCAAGATTTTAAATAATCCGATACCTCCGGCCTTTAAGGAGTCTGTCCGCTATGCTGAACAAAATTTGTATTCAAGAACAGCGCAGCTGGTTGGTGATCGTGATCCACGATCTCATGAGTTCACCATTCAATTAAGAGCCTTTGATGCCTCAAAGAAAGGAACAAAATTAGGTATGCCAGCGTTGGTAGCCATGTGCAGTAGTATGCTAAAAAAACCGATTCGCGGTGGTTTGATTCTCATTGGAGAATTGAATCTTGGAGGCTCTATTGAGCCGGTCATAAATGCTGTAAACGTTATTGAGCTAGCGGTTGAAAAAGGGGCGCAAGCCGTACTTTTGCCAGTTAGTTGTCGTCGTCAGTTGTTTGATCTTTCCGACGAGATGGCTACTAAAGTTGATGTCCAGTTTTACGCGGACGCAAAAGATGCGATGCTAAAGGCATTGGTCGAATAGCCGGGGTTTTAAAGTTATGGAAAACGAATCGAAATCATTTCAATTGCTAAAAAACAGACATCGTGAAGTTAGAGATAATCTTCCTCAACACTTATCTCTTCGCATACATCGGGCATTGAGCTGGCTAAATTGTGCGGATAAGAAAGATGACGAAGATTCAAAATTTATTTTTCTATGGATTGCTTTTAATGCTGCCTACGCACATGAAATCCCAAATCGATGGGAGGTTAATGAGCGTCAAATATTGAGCAATTATCTTCAAATACTGATAACTGCAGATGATGAGAATACTTTATACAATATTGTCTGGAATGAATTCCCCAGCTCTATTCGATTGTTGATAGACAATAAATATGTGTATCAACAATTTTGGGATTTTCAAAATGAGAAAATAGAAGAAGATCACTGGTTAGTGATATTTAATAAAAGTAAAGAGATGGCTAACAGGGCGCTAGGCAAAATGGATACGGGGAAAATTCTGTCAATTGTGTTTGAGCGCTTATACACCTTAAGAAATCAAATGATTCACGGAGGCGCAACCTGGAACAGCTCAGTGAATAGAGACCAGATTAGGGATGGTGTAAAGATAATGAGCCAGATCGTACCAGCCATGATATTTATCATGCTTAATAAAAAGACTAATTTAATAGGTAGCCCTTGCTACCCTGTTGTAGATTAGTTTTGAGATGTGAATGCGATGACAAGCTTTACGAACCATAGGGTAGGAGAATGGCTCTCGGATTATATGTCCGATAGTTGCTGTTGTACCAGTCTTCCAAATTGGGTGCTATGTGTGTTGAGTTGCATTGAAATTTGACCCCCGGATCAATATTCAATGCAAATCAACAGTCGTAGGTTCAAATCCTGCCCCCGCTACTAATTTTCTGTTTAGGCGCTTAATTCTCTAAGTGGATAATATAGGAGCAGGGTGATCATTGATAAAGGGGGGGCAATGCGAGCATGAGCTTCTTCCATCGATCAGTTTTCATTGCCGTTTTATTTACCAAGAGATTGTTTGACGTGGATAGACGACGCTATTTATACCTCATTAGTTTTCCGAGCTATCTCAATCAGCTCATTTTGAAGACGTCGATTATCTTTACGGGCTTTCTTTAAATCCTCTTTAATATCCTTCATTAAAGAGTCTTTGTCGGTGATTTGAGCATTCAGTGCTATCTTTTCAGCTTTTAATTGTGCAATAAATGAACTCTCTTTTGACAAGTCGCCATTAATATTTTCAATAATTTTATCCTTATTTTCCAATACCTTTTCGAGCTCAGCTAAACGACTCTCGAGTCTCTGGATATCTTTTAAAGCATCGTTAAGTTCGAGATTTGACTCATTAATTCTGTTCTCTGCTTCAAATCGATAATTTTCGACGGCCTCTGTGGCTAATTTGCTAGCGGTTCCCCAAATTTGACTCACTGATATTTCTACTGCTCTTTTCAGGTCAGCAGGCATATCTAGGGCGTATTCCACTCCAGACTTTCGAGACTCTCTCCACTCTTTCATGACAGGAGAAATATCTGAAAGAGAACCACTACCCATTCGGTCTCGAACCTGGGCATTCGTAGGAGATTCTATTCCTTCGCCGACTAGTTCGTTAGCCGAGACAGTTATCCGTTCTCTGATTTCAGGGTTTATATTTTTAGTTGGCATATTTTGATCTCAAAATAGATTGTACGTATTATATGTATTAATAGTACGTACAATACAAAATACAAGAGCTTTTTCTTCATGAATCATTGTGCGGATGACGATTACTCAACTGAATTTAGTGCTCAGTTGAGCATAATAAATAAGTAAGTTTAGAATCCGAGGCTTATAGCTTTAGTAGAATTGATGTCTAGATTTTAAATCATTTATCATATGGTATAACCGCTCTTCTAAAAGCATCAGGGTTTCTTCTGGTTTTAATTGTTCTTTATCTAGTAATTGATTTTTGATCCAGTATTTTATCGCTTCTTGGTTATTATTTTCATTTCCTTTACCAAGGGACGAAACTAGCTCAATACCGTCGTTAATTTGTAAATTAAATACAATAGCTTGTGCTAATTTTTCAGCAGTACGGTCATCAATAGATGTATTAAAATTATTATTGATTTCAAATCGATCATTATTATTCATGATTTATCTCCTGTAGTTTCTTAAGTTGATCGTGGATAACTTTTTCAGTTAATAGTCCGTCTCGTCTAGCCAAATTTGGTACGTAAGCTGAGTAGACTTTAAACAACATACTTGTCGTAGAGTGTCCTAATTGTCGGGCTATCCATTCTGGGCTTTCTCCTGCAGCTAGCCAAAGTGAAGCGGTTGTATGTCTTGTTTCATATGGACGCCTGCGTTCTAAATCTATAAGGTCTAAAACGGGATACCAAATTCGCTTACAAAAGTTGCAACTGTCGATTGGTTTATTATTTCTGTTTGTGAAAACATATTTCTCTTCACCTGATATCTGATGTTGTGTTTTAAGTGCCTCAAATACAACTTTATTCATTGCTACTTCACGACTAGAGCCATCATTTTTTACTGGGGTACTTTTACCGTTAATCCATGCTTCTCTAATTAATATTTGTCTTGATTCGAAATCTATATACTTCCACTTCAAGCCATTTATTTCAGATGTTCGAAGCCCAGTAAAAAATCTGACAAAAATATAATTCTTGTAACGATTATCAACGTTATCTAAGATGTTATTAATTTCATTAACTGAAAATGGTTTAATGTTCGCCTTTGGAAGCTTTAGTGTTTTAATATTTCTAAACTCACTTTTATAACCAAAGCGATCTGCAGCATCTTTCAAGATCATCCTGAGGGTGCTCAAGATATGATTTATTCGGCTAGTTGAGATATATGTATTTTTACCTCTTCCCGAGGCTTTCGAGGTAAGAGCGTTTCTGAAATCCAAAATGTCAGTCTTAGAAATATTTTTTATTAATGAGCCACCAAATTTATCATTAAGGTGATTTTCAATAATTGACCTCACGTTGAGAGTAACCAAAATAAATGATGGGTTATCCCCGTTTTTTTATCACATTATTT
>ERZ890953.237-NODE-237-length-33167-cov-7.914381_pt1 | contig 33167 bp, 27 predicted proteins | sample MGYA00521264_ERZ890953 | MGnify/ENA primary metagenome ERZ890953 (study PRJEB32303, sample SAMEA104408629) | aquatic metagenome | biome: Brackish water; feature: Chemocline; material: water | place: Baltic Sea | collected 2014-10-26T21:54:00 | depth 200 m ...
CGACACCGACACCGACACCGACACCGACACCGACACCGGGATCGGACCGCAGCCCGCGCTGGTCTATCTGCTGGGCGGGCAGTCCAACATGGTGGGCGTGGGCCAAGTCGACGCCCTGCCCCCGTCTCTGCGGGTGGAACAGGACGATGTGTGGATCTACTGGTCCGGCTGGCCCGCCTGGCGAGGTCTGCAGCCCAGCAGCGACTACAGCAGCGGCACGGCCGTGGCCATGGGGCCCGAGGTCAGCTTCGGCCGCGCGATGGCAGACGCGCACCCCGACCGTGAGGTCTACCTGATCAAGCATGCGGTGGGCGGCACCGATCTGGCCGTGTACTGGTACCCCGGAGTGGACGCCTCGGACCCCACCATGGGGGAAGGCTACACCGTGTGGCTCAGCACGGTTCGGGACGGCCTGGCCGAGCTCGAGGAGCAGGGCGTGGACTGCCAGGTCGCCGGCATGATCTGGATGCAAGGCGAGGCCGACGCCACCCAGCCGTCCTGGGCCGCGGCCTACCAGGACAACCTCGAGCACCTCATCCAGCGGGTGCGCGAAGACGTGGCCGTGGCCGACCTCCCCTTCTCCCTGGGGCTCATCGACGGCCGCGGCCTGGCCGCCTACCGCGACGCCGTGCGGGAAGCGCAGCAGGCCGCCGCCGACGCCGATCCCGCGGTCTACGCCTTCGAGACCGAGGACCTGGGCACCTACCCCGCCGATGGCTGGCACTACCAGGGCACCGGCCAGCGGGTGATGGGCGAGCGCTTCGCCGCGACCCTGCTCGGCCTCGACCCACCGGTCTTCCCCACGGCCGCGGTGGAGCTCACGGGGGCGTACGAGTGGAGCTACCACGGGGCGTACACCGTGGGCTACGGCTTCACCCTGCGCCAGCCCGTGGTCCTGACCGACCTGGGCGTCTTCGACCTGTACGGCGATGGCCTGCTCCACAGCGCGGAGATCGCCCTGTGGGAGACCGACAGCCAGTCCCTGGTGGTGACCGCGAGCATGCCCTCGTGGGACGCAGCCGACAGCTCCAGCTACGGCGGCTTCCGCTGGGTGGGCACCGAGCCCCTGGATCTACAGCCAGGGGACTACGTGGTGGTCAACCAGGCTTTCGCGGCGAACTACGACTACTACGTCTACAACGCCGCCATCCGCACGCCCGAGGCCATCGACTACGTCGGCGGGCGCCACGGCAGCGGCACGGGCCTGATCTTCCCCAGCGAGGCCTCCCCCAGCGACGAGAGTAGCGCCCTGTGGTTCGGCGCCAACCTGATGTTCCGGGAGCCCACCGGGGGCTTGTAGGGGCTAGGCCCCACCCCCCAGATCCGGGCAGCGCACGCCCAGGCTGTGGAGCAGCAGCACGGCGGTGTCCACGTCCACCATGGTCTTGCCCAGCTTGCACGAGCCGACGTGGAAGCTGCAGCCGCGGGTGTCCCGCAGATCGGTCCCGCGCAGGTCCGCGTGGCGGATGTCCGCGTCGGTCAGATCGCTGCCGCCGAAGCGAGAGCCCGACAGATCACACTCACCGAACACCGCTCCCCGTAGGCCGCAGCCCTCGAAGACCGTGCGCTTGAGAGGCATGCCTGTGAAGTTGGCGTAGTCCATGCGCACCGAGTCGAAGCGCAGCGCCAAGGTGAGCCTGCGCAGGGACACCCAGTCCACCCCCATGGCCCGTCCGCCCACAAAGCTCACGTCCAGCATGGTGCAGCCTGGCAGGCCCACCCCCACCAGACCGCAGTCCTGAAAGCTGCAGTCCACGAAGCTGCAGTCCACGAAGCGCACCGACTCGAGGCTGCAGCGCTCGAAGCGGCAGCCCTCGTAGGACGCGCCGCGCACGCTCCCCCCGCCCAGGGCGAGCTCCACGAAGCGCTCATCCACATGTTCACCTTCGAGGCGATGGACCACGGTGATCTCCCGGGCGAGTCCGACCCGCACCGGCTAACCCGCCGGGGTCCCCGAACTGGTGTAGGCTGGCCCCATGCAGAGCGACATGCACTACTACGGCACCTGGGCCATGGCCCGGGCTGCAGGCTTGCGCGCCGACGTGGCCACCACCATCGCCACCGCGGCCCAGTTCGTCGACGACAACGCCCAGCGGGACAGGGCCCTGTTCCGAGACGGAGGCAGGGTGGACGTGGCCGCCACGGCTCACCACCCCTTCGACCTCGAGAACATCGACGACGAAGCTCAACGTCGAATCTGGGTTCCCTTCCACTTCCTGCCAGGCAACCAGGGCGACACCTTCACCGAGCGCCTGGTCTGCCGCAAAGACAGCGCCATCGCCCGAGAGATGCTCGAGCACCACATGGAGCTACACCGCCTGCCCTGCTACCCGCAGCTGCTGGGGGTGGCCTCCCACGTCTACGCCGACACCTTCTCCCACTACGGCTTCTCGGGGGTCTCGTCGCGGCGCAACAAGGTGGTCAACGACAGCTTCGAGTTCCATGAGCTGGCCCCTCAGATCGAGGAGTACATCCTCGAGAAGGCCCGCGAGTTCCAGGCGCGCTTCGGGGACCAGGGGGGCCTGATGGCCAACATCAAGTCCTGGTTCATCGAGGCCCTCTCCGGCGCGCTGGGCCACGGCGCCGTCGTCACCTACCCGGACCGCCCCTACCTGATCTGGCGGGTGACCTTCGAGGGCGACGACGCCCCCAGCACCCGGGACAATCCCCGCACCTACATCGAGGCCTGCGAGGCGCTGCACCGCTTCTACACCCAGGTCGCCGAGCGCTCCCCCGAGCTGCGCGGGGATCCCGGCCTGCGCTTCGAGCAGATCCGGGAGACCGTCCAGGCCGTCATCCTGACCCAGGCCCCCAAGCTGGGGCGCATCGAGCGCTGGCAGCAGGCCGCCTCCAGCGGCGCCCTGTTCGCGGCCGGGGGCCAGGAGATCCCCTGCTATGACCCCCAGCTGTGGAACCAGCTCTTCGAGCAGCTGGGCCGGTCCGAGGACTCCACCCAGGCCCTATGCTCGCCGGTCTACCGCTTCTACCAAGCGGCGGCGCTGCACCGCACCTACGTGCTGCGGCAGCTGCTCCCCAGCCACGGGCTGGTGGTGGCCTGAGCCCCGCGGCGCCCTACTCGCCCGCGGCGAAGCCATCCAACAACCTCAGCAGATCCTCCACCATGCGCAGGGTCATGCCCCACAGCACCTCGCCCTGGAGCCGGCGGCAGGGAAGCTCGAGCTGCCGGCCCTTCCACTCCCAGTTCAGGATACCGAGCCCCTCGCCCTGGACGAGGTGACGCCACGGCACCCAGAGCACACGCGCGACCTCCCGGTTGGGCTGCAGCTCCGGCGTGGACTCGAGCGCAGCCACGAAGGGATGGACCACCATCTGCCTTCCCAGCTGAGGCAGGGTGAGCTGGCCGGACAGCTCGCCCAGGATGCGTCCGTGGGCCTCGAGCACGAGGCCGAGCTCCTCGTGGACCTCCCGCAGGGCAGCGCCCATGGGCCCCGCGTCCCCCGGATCCATGCGCCCGCCAGGGAAGGCCACATGTCCGCTCCAGGGGTCGCCAGCGACCTCAGCCCTACGGATCAGGAGCAGCTCGGGCTCGCCAGGCTGTCCACCCTCCTCCGCGGCGGGAGCCTGCCGGAAGATGGCCACCACGGCGGCATGTCTGGGGTCGGCCAGCAGCCCGCGAACGGCGGGCGGCCCACCGTGGAGCCGCGCTGACAGCTGATCGCAGAAGATCTGAAAGGTCATGGGCCAGCCCTAACGCACGCCGACCCCGGCGTGGAATGCCCTCCGATGACGGGGGGTCGACCCGACGCCCACCCCGCCGGATGGAGCGTGCCCAACCGCCATCGGGTGCGCCGGTACGCAACGCCGCCACGGGGCCGCTTCCGGACGGCCTCGCCAGGTGTTAAGGGCCGTGTTCGCCTGCTCCCGGTGACACCGCGCCTCCCGCCCGGCCCCCGCCCCCCGGAGCAGCCCCGCCGAGGAACCCGCTGTGGCCACAAAAGACAAAGAGCTCGACCAGCTGCTGGACGACGAAGAGCCTGGAGCCGCCGGCCAGCGCGCGGGCGCCTGGCTGTGGGATCTGCTCAAGACCTGGGGCCCCGCGCTCCTGGCCGTGCTGGTGATCCGCTCGGTGGTGGCCGAGCCCTTCCGCATCCCCTCCGGCTCCATGGTTCCCACCCTCGAGATCGGCGACTACATCATCGTCAACAAGTTCTCCTACGGCTTCCGCTTCCCCTTCACCACCCAACAGCTGGTGCCCGTGGGCGAGCCCGAGCCGGGCGACATCATCGTCTTCCGCTTCCCGGCCGACCCCAAGGTGGACTACATCAAGCGGGTGGTGGGCGTCCCGGGCGACGAGATCCTGGTCCGGCACAACACCCTGTTCGTCAACGGCGAGCGGGTCGCCAAGGAATACGTCGAGGACTACAACTTCGTCGACGACAACTGCACCCCCTCCCCCGCCGAGCTCTACCTCGAGGCCGGCGACGAAGACGAGCCCCACACGGTGCTCTACTCCCCCGGCACCGGCGGCCGCCTGTCCGAGTTTGGCCCCTTCACCGTGCCCGCCAACGAGATCTTCGTGATGGGCGACAACCGCGACAACTCGTCCGACAGCCGCGCCTGGGGCACCGTACCCATGGCCAACATCAAGGGCCGCGCCATGGTGGTCTGGTTGTCCTGGGACCACTGCAACGGCAAGGTGGGCACCCTGCGCCTGTCCCGCTTCGGCACCGTGCTCAAGTAGACCGGGGCCCGCCCTTGCGCCGCACCTGGATGGTGGGGTCGTCGTCTTCGCCCAGCTCCATGCTCATGGCCCCCGACACCAGCCCGGACATCATGGCCGTGGTGCGCCGCAGGTTGCCCGAGACGGCCAGCAGCAGGTTCCACAGCAGCTTGACCGCCAGGGCGGGGCTGGCCTTGAGCAGGGTGAAGAAGGCCTCGCGGCTGATGACCAGCAGCTCGCCGTCGCTCAGGGCCTCGACTGTGGCCGAGCGCATGGGCTGATCCAGCAGCGCCATCTCGCCGAAGGTGCTGCCCGGGCCCAGGTGGGCCACGCCGGTGCCGCCACGCACCACGGACACGTCGCCGCCCACCAGCAGGTACAGCTCGGCGCCGTTCTCGCCCTCGGCGAAGATGGTCTCGCCCTTGACCATGCGCTGGGGACGCGCCACCGCCGCCACATCGAGCAGCTCCTCGCGGTTGCACCAGTTGAGCAGCGGGATCCTGCCCAGCACCGGCAGCAGGCTCACCACGCTCTCGCTGACCTGATCTGGGCTCCCGGGCACCCGCACCAGGTAGGCGCCCAGCGCCCCGGGGGCTCCGCGCTCGCGGGCCATATGGAGCAGGCCTCGGGCGGCCTGCTCGGGCTCGAGCACCGCCAGCAAGGTGCGGATGTCCGCGTCGTCCAGGCGATTGGCGAGCCCGCTGGTGAGCAGCGCCAGGTGGTCGCCCGGCCAGACCTCGAAGATCAGAGTCTGGACCTTCACCTGGCTGTCGCGCCCCAGCAGCAAGGGCTCGTCCGAGACCGTGTCCCAGCGCGAGCCGGTGGGCGGCCCGGAGCCTCGCTCGGGGCTGCGGCCGCGGGCCAGGCGGTGCAGGAGATCCCGCCGCACCAGATAGATGCCGCCGCGCCCCACATGGGCCGCGAAGACCTCGTTGCCCACGCGCAGCAGCACCTCGACCCCCACGGCCAGCTCGCTGCTGCGGCGGCTCGCGAACAGGAAGAGCTCCTTGCCAGCCCGCATCACCGCGTCTTCGAGGGCGCGCAGCAAGCGGCTGCGCAGATCGTCGGTGGGCCGCTCCCGGTAGGCCGCCAGCTCACCCGCGCTCATCTCGAGGTGGTTGCTCAGGGAGTTGATCACCAGGTGGACGGCGGCTTCACCGTCGGCGCCCGCTCGGTTGCACTCCCCCAGGGCCAGCAGCCCGAGCTCGGGGTCGGAGCGCACCACGATGGGGGGCGTGGACTCGCCGGGAGCCGCGGCGAGCTGGGCATAGGTCTGGAGTTGCTGGGTCATGGAGCCTCCCCGCTCGCGCCTCGGCAGCCGTGGGTCTGGCTCCATAGCCAACCCTCCAGGCCCAGGGCACTAGTTGGTGGCCACCTGCACCGATAGCCCCGCCAGAGCGTGGAAGCCGGCAGCTCCCGGACGTGTTTGCGCCCACGTCGGGAGCCTGGCCGCCGGGTTACCCAGAGCGTCCCCAGGACCCAGCGTAGCCGAGGCCTCCATCCCCTCCACCCGCCCCACCCTCACACCCTTGCTGCTGGTCGAGCTGCTGGCGGTGGTGGCCTTCGTGGCCCTGGCGGCCTGGGCGACCACCCGCGGCGACGTCCAGGGCGCGCTGCGGCCCATCGATCCCGAGGCCTTGGTCACCGGCCCCAGCCAAGACCGCTGGATGGGCATCTTCTTCGAAGACCAGCCCGTGGGCTACGCGGTCACCAGCCAGAGCAACACCGCGGACGGCGGCGCCCTGGTGCGCTCCCGCAGCCTGTTCCGCATGGTGGCCATGGGCAGCATCCAGCAGGTGATCACCGCCAGCACCGCGGTGCTCGACGCCGACAAGACCATGAAGCGCTTCGAGTTCTACATGGACTCCGACCAGATCAAGCTGGCGGTCCGAGGCGAGATGAGGCCCGGTGAGCTGCACATGGAGCTGGTCCAGGCCGGCGAGGTCCAGAGCCTGGACCTGCCCATGGACCAGGCCCCGGCCATGTCCATGTCCCTCGAGCGGCTGCTCACCCGCGAAGAGCTCGCGGTGGGCCAGCGCTTCGAGCTGCCCTACTTCGATCCGGTCACCCTGGCCCAGGACACCATGCAGGTCGAGGTCACCGGGGTCGAACTGGTCCCCGGTACCGCCGAGGAAGCCTACTGGCTGACCACCCGCTTCGCCGGCGTGGAGAGCCGCCGGCTGGTGACCCCGGGTGGCGAGACCCTGCGCGAGGAGGGCGGGCTGGGCCTGTCCCTGGTGCGCATGACCCGCGAAGAGGCCGAGTCTCTGCTGGACAACAGTGAGCCGGTGGACCTCATCGCCCGCTCGGCGGTGGCCCTGAGCCGCCCGATCCCCTCCGCGCGCAGCTCCCAGGTGCTCGAGGTCACGGTCTCCGGCGTCGATCCGGCTCGCATCCCCCGTCAGCCCCCACAACAGCAGGTAGACGGCGACAGGATCAAGATCATGATGCCCCTGTCCGCCGAGATCCCCTCCCTGCCCCGCTACCTGGCGGACACCCTGTGGGAGACCAACGGCTCGCCCCTGTTCCTCGAGCCCCCCGACGGCCCCCCCCAGCCGGCTGGTCCCGAGCTGATCGCGGCGCTGCAGCCCGGCACCCTGATCCCCTCGGACCACCGCGAGATCCGCGACGCCGCCTGGGGGATCCTCGAGCGCACCCCCGACCGCAAGGCGGCGGCCAGGGAGCTGGTGCGCTGGGTGTACGCCGAGCTGGACAAGCGCCCGGTGCTCTCCCTGCCCAACGGGCTCGAGGTGCTCCGCCGCAAGGAAGGCGACTGCAACGAGCACACCGCCCTGTACGTGTCCCTGGCCCGGGCCGCGGGGATCCCCGCCCGCATCGCCGCCGGGCTGGTCTACACCGACCAGATGGATGGCACGCCCAACTTCTACTACCACGCCTGGCCCGAGGTCCACCTGGGCGGCGACACCCCCTGGGTCCCCGTGGACCCCACCTTCGGCCAGTTTCCGGCCGACGCCACCCACATCAAGCTCGTCGAGGGAGACCTGGACCGGCAGGTGGAGATCCTGGGCATGATGGGTCGAATCCAGCTCGAGGTGGTCGAGGTCCGCTAGTGTCAGCCCACAGCCCCATGAGGTCCCCGTGATCAAGGTCGAGCAGCTCGAGAAACGCTACGGAAGCTTCCAGGCGCTCCATCCGCTGGACCTGCACGTCCGGCCAGGGGAGATCTTCGGCTTCCTGGGGCCCAACGGCGCCGGAAAGACCACCACCATCCGGCTGCTGGCCGGGGTCCTGCCCCCCACCGCGGGCCGCATCACCATCGACGGCTTCGACCTGCTCACCGACACGGTGCAGGCCCAGCAGCGGGTGGGCTTCATCCCCGACCGGCCCTACCTGCACGAGAAGCTCACCGGCTACGAGTTCCTCGAGTTCGTGGCGGGCATCTACGGCCTGCCCGCCAGCCATGTCCGGACCGAGGGCCGCCGGCTGCTCGAGCTGTACGAGCTGGGCCCCTTCGCCGACCGGCTCATCGAGGGCTACAGCCACGGCATGAAGCAGCGGCTGGTCCTGAGTGCCACGCTGCTGCACGAACCCCGCCTGATGATCGTGGACGAGCCCATGGTCGGCCTCGACCCCCACGGCGCCCGGCAGATCAAGGACGTCTTCCGCGAGATCGCCGCGGGCGGCCGCACGGTCTTCCTCTCCACCCACACCCTGGACGTGGCCGAAGAGGTCTGCGACCGCATCGGCATCATCAACAAGGGCCGCCTGGTGGCCCTGGGCACGATGGCCGAGCTGCGGGCCTCGGCCTCCGCCGGCGACGCCGACCTCGAGGAGGTCTTCCTGGCCGTGGTGGAGGAAGCCGGCCGCTCCACCGCCTTCGTCAACCCCGATCAGGACGCCCCCTGATGCGCCTGAGCGTCCCCTCGCTGGCGGCGCTGTGCGCGCTGCTGTGTGCGGGCTGCACACCCCGCAAGGTGCGCATGGCTCGCAAGCTCGAGGGTCGCTACGACGTGGGCATCCCCGACCCCGCCACCTGGCTACGGGTCGATCCCGGGGGTGCCGACAAGGCCTGGTACAACGGCCACCTCGAGGCCAGCATCTACACCGACAGCAACTGCGGGTCCCGCTTCCTGGACGGACGCCCAGAGCAGCTGCTGCGGCACCTGATGCACGGCCTGGACCAACCCGAAGAGCTGCGCAACGAGCCACTGGAGGTGGCCGGCCGCACCGGCCGGGTCAGCGTGCAGCGGGGCCTGCTGGACGGGCTGGAGGTCCAGGTGGGCGCCGTGGTGTTCAACCGGGGTGCCTGCACCTACGACATTGTGTTCATCGCGCCTCCCACCCACTTCGACGACGGCTGGCCGGCCTTCGAGGGGGTCCTCGAGGGCTACCAGGCCCACGGGGAAGAGCCGTGAGCACGCAGGCAAGGGCTCCCTCCTGGCACTCCTGGGGCATCTTCACGTTCTTCGGGCACCTGGGCGCCATGTGCATCCTGGCCTGGCGCAGCAGCATCGCCATGTTTCGCCGCCCCTTCGAGTTCTCGGCCCTGGTGAACCAGCTGGACGCGGTGGGCATCGGCTCCATCTCGGTCACGGTGCTCACCGCGGTGTTCGTGGGCATGGTCATGGCCCTGCAGTTCTCGGCGGCCCTGGCCGGCTACGGCGCCAGCCTCTACACCGGCTCCCTGGTCAGCGAAGGCCTGGTCCGCGAGCTGGGCCCGGTGCTCACGGCCCTGCTGGTGGGCGGCCGGGTGGCCTCGGGCATGAGCGCCGAGCTGGGCTCCATGGCCGTCAGCGAGCAGATCGACGCCATCCGCGCCCTGGGGGCCGACCCGGTCAAGAAGCTGGTGGTGCCCCGGGTGCTCGCCTGCCTGATCGCCATGCCCCTGCTCACCCTGGTGGCCGACATCGTGGGCTGCCTGGGTGGCCAGCTGGTGGTGATGGCCGAGGTGGGCGTCACCGCCCGCTTCTACTGGGAGCAGGTCATCGCCACGGTGCAGATCCACGACCTCTTCCACGGGCTCGGGAAGTCCGTGTTCTTCGGCTACTTCATCGCCATCATCGGCTGCTACAAGGGCATGACCACCCGGGGCGGCACCGCGGGCGTGGGCATGGCCACCACCGTCACCGTCGTCTGGGTCTCCATCAGCATCCTGGCCGCAGACTACCTGCTCACCAACCTCTTCCTGGCGCTTTGATGTCCGTCCCCATCGCGCCCAAACACCCCGACCCCATCATCCGGTTCTCCGGCGTCCACAAGCGCTTCGGCCCCAAGATCATCTACACGGGGCTGGACCTGGACGTGTACCCCGGCGAGGTGCTCACCATCATCGGCGGCTCGGGCGTGGGTAAGAGCGTGATGCTCAAGCTGCTGCTGGGCCTGATCGGCATCGACAGCGGCAGCATCACGGCCTTCGGCGAGGAGGTCACCACCATGGCGCCGGCCCAGCTCACCGGGCTGCGCAAGCGCATCGCCATGCTGTTCCAGGGCGGGGCCCTGTTCGACTCCATGACCGTGGCCCAGAACATCAAGTACCCCATGCTGGAGCACGGCTGGGGCGATGTCGCGGCTCGCACGACCCGGGTGGCCGAGGTGCTCGAGATGGTGGGCCTGCCCGGGGTGGAGCACCTGTACCCGGCGGAGCTGTCCGGCGGCATGCGCAAGCGGGTGGGCCTGGCCCGGGCCATCGCGGTGCAGCCCGACGTGATCCTGTACGACGAGCCCACAACGGGGCTCGATCCCATCAACATCCGCCGCATCAACGGGCTGATCCGCAGCCTGCAGGCCCGCCTGGGGGTCACCAGCATCGTGGTCACCCACGACATGGACTCGGCGTTTACCGTGGCAGACCGCTTCGCCATGGTGCGGGATCAGCGCATCGGCTACACCGGTAGCCGCACCGAGACAGAGCGCAGCGAAATACCATGGGTGCGTGAGTTCGTAGTAGGTGGCAAGGGCGTGCTCGCAGACTAGCCGCCAGCTCACCAGGAGGCCGCATGACCCCCCAGAACGACGAGAAGAACCCCTGGCTCGAGCGCATCGCTGTGGAGCTGGACCCCGAGCGCATGGACCAGTCCCTGCGCGCGCTCACCGACAAGCTCAAGCACTACGCCGAGCAGGGCCGCTACACCCGCGTGCGCATCAAGTACAAGGGCAAGCCCATCATCCCCGACGTCCCGCTCTTCGCCCTCATCGCGGTCGAGGCGGCCACCATCTGGTGGGCCGGGCCCCTGCGGATCCTGGTGGTCAACCTGGGGGTCAAGACCTTCGTGGAGATCGAGCTGGTGCATGCCGCCGGCGAGAAGGTCCAGGAAGGCCAGGCCCTGTTCCAGGACGGCGAGGTCGAGCAGGCCGAGGCCACCTACCGCGAGGCCCTGCGCATCAAGCCCGGCGACCCCTCGGCGCTCTACCACCTGGGCGTGCTGCTCAAGGTCACGGGCAAGCGCGACAAGGCCCGCGAGTGCTTCGCGGCAGCGGCCAAGGTCGCAGATCACCCGGACGCAGAGCGGGCCCAGGCAGCGATCGACAAGCTGGCCTAGAGCAGCGACAGCCCGCCATCCACCACCAGCACCTGGCCGGTGATGAAGCTGGCCTGAGGCGAGACCAGCAGGCGCACGGCGTCGGCCATGTCCTGGGGCTGGCCCATGCGACCCAGGGGCGTGTACTGGGTGGCGAACTTGACCATGCGCTCCCGCTCGGGGAAGTAGTTCAGGGCGTCGGTGTCCATCAGACCGCCACAGACGGTGTTGACGCGGATCTTCCGCGGCGACAGCTCCACCGCCAGCTGGCGGGTGAGCGCCTCGACCCCGGCCTTGGCCGCGCCCATGGCCGAGTAGCCGGGCACGAACTTGCGGGAGCCGGTGGAGGTGATGCCGATGATGCTGCCGCCGTCGGCGAGGCGATCCAGGCAGAGCTTGGAGAGCAGCCAGAAGGGCCGCAGGGAGGACTCCAGGGTGAGATCCCACTGGGGGGTGCGGATCTTCTCGGTGGGCTTGAGGGCCCCGATGGCGGCGTTGTGCACCAGCACGTCGTAGCGATCCAGGGCGGCCGCCAGCCGCTTGCAGTCCTTCTCGGAGCGCACATCGCCCTGCACCACGATGGCGGTGCCCCCCGCCGCCTCGACCATGGCCGCCGTCTCGGCCGCGGCCCTATCGTTGAGCAGGTAGTTGACCACCACCCGGCCGCCTCCACGGGCGAGCTCGACGGCGATGGCGCGGCCGATGCCGCGGCTGCTTCCGGTGACCAGGACGTCCATGAATGCTCCAGTGGGGCTCACGCTGTGGAGGCGTGATCTATCCCCGCCCGCGGGCCTCGGTGTCGGGCGCGCGTCAAGCCCGCCCAGCGATCAGAAAGCCGCGCCGGTGGTGAGGCCGGCGTAGATCATCATGCGCCAGCCGCCGTCGAGGGACAGGAACCAGCGCTCGGAGGGCTGCACCCGGATCCGGAGCCCCAGGTCGCTGCTGTTGAAGTTCATGGGCATACGGATGGGGGAGCCCTTCGCGCCGTCGCCCTTGGTGCGGTCCTCGGCCGGGGTGTCGCGACCACCGTCGGTGGGGAACTGGATCAGCGCGCCCTTCAGGTGCACGGGCACAAACCCGATGGCGGGCATGACGGAGACCGGGCCGACCAGCCGCCACTCGTAGCCGAAGATCAGCCCGTAGGAGAGGATGCGCAGGTCGTTCTCCACCCACACCGCGTCGACCTTCTTGGCGTCCTTCTCGAGCCAGATCTGGTCGGGCGTGGTGACCATGACCAGCTCTGCCACGGCCAGAGCGTGGAAGCCGTCGCGGGTCCAGCCCAGCTCGACGCCCGGTCCCAGGCCCCGGATGCTGCCGTGCAGATCGAAGAGCTTGTCCAGCAAGGCGTCGGGGATCATGCCGTAGCGGCCCGACATGGACGCCTCGAGGCGCCAGTCCCTGGCCTGGGCCACGCCAGGCGCCGCCAGCAAGCAAGCCAGAGCGGCGGGGCGCAGGGCTGCGTGCAAGGGCTACTCCTGGGTCTTGGACTCGGCGTAGGGGTCGTAGGGGTTGCCCTTGGCGTCGATGGGCTCGCCCTGCATGCGGCGCTCGAAGATCTCGCGCTTCTCCTTGCGGTCCAGGTCGTAGACGATCTGCATCATGGTGAGATCCTCGCCCTGCAGGCCCACCACGCCCACCAGCTTCCAGCTGCCGGCCACCCACTGCACCGCGAGGGTCCGCTCGTCGCCCTTTCTGGGAGTGATCTCCACATGGTAGAGGCTGGGGTCGTCGCGATCGGCGAAGACGCGCTTGAGGGCGTCCAGAGAGTCGAAGACGTTCATGGACCAGGGGGGGCCGTCTTCGGGGCGGGCGATGCCGGCGCGAGGCAGGGGCGCGACGTTGATGAGCTCAGCCACCGAGCAGGTTCCGTAGCGCTGCTCTTCGAAGACGTTGTAGCAGCTGACCATGCCCAGAGCGGCCTCGAAGTCCCGGTCGTACAGGGCCTGGTCGAAGTCCCGCAGGAGGTTCTTGACCTGATCCAAGCTGGGGGCGCTCGAAGGCTTGGTGCTGGGCCGCACGCCGGCGCGGCGCTCTTCGCCACCGGGCAGTGGCTGGGGGCAGGCGCCGTCCACGATGGCCAGGTCGCCCTCGACCTTGGCGCTGCCGTCCTCGGCCCGCACCACGGAGATCTGGCGGTTGAGCACCGGGTAGTCCAGGCACTGGGCCCAGGGGGAGGTGTCAGCCAGGCTCATGATCACGAAGTAGTCCCAGCGGTCGCCCTCCCAGGTGCCCTCGCGGATGTCGATGCGGGGGTCGGAGCCCAGGTAGATGCACCAGCCCTCGTCGGTGAAGCCGGTGATGTAGCGCTGGTTCTTGTACGTGGGGCTGATGCGCAGGCCCTTGGAGCCCCGGGGGCGCTTCTTGGCGTCGTCGCTGAAGGCCAGATCGTTGTCGTGCAGGCAGTCTTCCTGGAACATGGGCGCCGTGAGCCAGACCGACTTTCCCTTGACCTCCACCCCCACCCGCCCGGGCGGGTTGGCGGCCTCGAAGGCCTGCTGGATGGCGGCCCGGGCGTCCTCTTCCGGCACGGTGGGGCAGCCGGTGAGCGTGGTGAGCAACAGCAGGGAGCCAGCGGAGAGAGCGAGGCGGCGCATGGGGTCCTCCTGGTGGGAGCGCGAGGGGACCCCTGGCATATCACGGCGGGCTAGCGCCCGAGCCGACCCCGTACCCTCGCGACCACGTCGTGGACCTCGTGAATCCCGAGCATCCAGGCCGCCCCGAGGTACAAGCCGCCCCCCGCGGCACCCGCCACCGCGAACACGGCCAGGTTCACCAGCGTAGGCCCCTGCTCCCAGTCTCCCAGCAGGCAGAGGCCCCAGCCCGCCGCCGCCGCGGGCAGGGTGGCGATGGCGATACGCCCCAGGGGCCCGGCCAGGGCCAGCAGGCCGAGCCTGCCATCGGTGATCCGGCCCAGGAGGTAGAGGTAGGCCGCCAGCTGGCCCACGGTGGAGATGGACAGGGCCGCGGCCAGGCCGTCGACCCCGAAGCGCGGGGCCAGCAACACGCCGGCGACGAAGGTCAGGCCCACCCCCAGGGCCCCCACCACCACCAGGGAGTTGCGTCGGTTGAGGGCGAAGAAGGGCTTCTTGACGATCTGAATGCCCGCCAGGGCCAGCATGTAGGGCACCAGCCAGCGCAGGGCCGACGAGGTCTGCTCCACGTCGGACCAGCCGTAGGCGCCGTGGCGGTACAGCACCGCCACGAAGGGCGGCGCCAGCAGCAGCACGAAGGCCGCAGCCGGGAAGAGCAGGGAGGCGGCCAGCCCCACCGCACGCCCGAAGGAGCGCCGGAACTCGACCCAGTCCTCCTCCGCCACCGCCGCGGCGATGGCCGGCAGCAGAGCCGAGCCCACGCCCACGGCGATGATGCCCTGGGCGAAGTCCACCAGGCGGGTGGCGTTCCAGTACCAGCTGACCGAGCCGGTCTGTAGGTGAGAGGCCAGGCTGCGCAGCACCACCACGTTGACCTGCGCCATCAGCCCGATCGCTGCCACCTTGCCCATCTCGGCAGTGAGAATCCGGAACCGCTTTCCGGCCCAGAGATCCAGGCGCGGGCGGATCACGCCCCAGTGCTTCACCAAGGGGGGCAGGCAGAGCAGCAGGTGGGCCAGCCCACCCACCAGCACCGCCCAGGCCAGGGTGTGGACGATGGCCTGGGGATCGCCGCTGCCCGGCCACAGAGCGGCGACCACGATGGCCGCGCTCACCAGCCCGGGCGCGATCTTGGGCACGAAGAAGTGGTCCCGGTGGTTCAGCAGGCCCTCGCACCAGGACACCAGGCTCACGAAGAGCACAAACGGCATCATCACGCGGGTGAGCTGGACGGTCAGCGCGAACTTCTCGGGCTCGGCCCGGAAGCCCGAGGCGAACAGATCCACCAGCCAGGGCGCCGCGGGGATGGCCACCAGGGACACCAGCACGCACAGCCCCGCCAGCGCCGTGAAGGTGCGCCCAGCGAGGGCCTTGGCGGCGCCCGTTCCTTCCTCGGCCTCGGCCTTGGCCACCAGGGGCACCAGCGCGCCCGTCAGCCCCTCGTCCGCCACGAAGCGGCGGAACATGCTCGGGATGGTGAAGGCCATGAAGAAGGCGTCCGAGGCCGCGCTGGCTCCCAGCACCCGAGCGATGGCCAGCTCGCGCACCAGCCCGAGCAGCCGGGACAGGCCGGTGCCCAGGGAGGACGAGAGGAAGGCGCGGAGGATGGAGCGCTTGGCCATTGGACCCATGGACCCGAATGTGGGGAAGAAGTTTATCCCCTCCAGCGCCATGCGGACGGCGTGAGGGGGAGGTGGTCCTTGCAAGAGGCGTTCCAGGCTCGAGCCCCAGGACAGGGGCTGCCGACCTGGGCGTGCGACCCGTGGTAGATGGGGGGCTATGCATCGGAGAGCCGCATGTCCTACCGCCTGATCCTGGCAGAGAAGCCCAGCGTCGCCCGCGACATCGCCCGCGTACTGGGGATCCGCGGCCGCCAGCAAGGCTGGCTAGGCGACGACAAGCTGCGCGTCAGCTGGTGCCTGGGCCACCTGGTGGAGCTGGCCGAGCCCGCCAGCTACGACGCCGCCTGGAAGCGCTGGAGCTTCGACAACCTGCCCATGCTGCCCGAGCACTTCGGGCTGCAGCCCCGCAAAGACAGCGGCGCCGACCAGTGGCGGGTGGTGCGGGACCTGCTCAAGAGCCGGGACTGCGCCCAGGTGGTCAACGCCTGCGACGCCGGGCGTGAGGGTGAGCTGATCTTCGCCCACAGCTACGAGATGGCGCGCTGCAAGGCCCCGGTGCAGCGGCTGTGGATCTCGAGCATGACCGACAAGGCCATCCGCGACGGCTTCTCCCGCCTACGGGACGGCGCCGCCATGGCCAACCTCGAGGCCGCGGCCCGCTGCCGCACCGAGGCCGACTGGCTGGTGGGGCTCAACGCCACCCGGGCCATGACCCTCCGCCTGGCCGCCGGCCCCGGCGGCGCCCTGCGCTCCCTGGGTCGGGTCCAGACCCCCACCCTGGCCATGCTCGTGGACCGCGAGCAGGCCATCGATGACTTCGTGCCCAGGGACTACTGGCAGGTCAAGGCCACCTTCGCTCGCCAGCACCCCGAAGGGGAGCGCTGGGAAGCCACCTGGACGGCCATCGGCCCTGACGGGGAGCCGGCGAAGGCGGCGGTGGGGCTGATAGACGACGACGGCGACACGCAGCAGGGTGCCACCCAGCGCGGGCTGGACGGGGCCCAGCGCCTGCCAGACCAGGCCCAGGCACAGGCCATCGCCGACCGGGTGCGCGGGCGCCTGGGACAGGTCGGGCAGGTGGACCGCAAGCGCAAGAGCGAGAAGCCCCCTCAGCTGTACGACCTCACCAGCCTCCAGCGCGAAGCCAACCAGCGCTTCGGCCTCACCGCCGAGCAGACCCTGCAGCTGGCCCAGGCCCTGTACGAGCGCCACAAGGTCCTCACCTACCCCCGCACCGACAGCCGCCACATCGGCACCGACCAGCTGCCCGAGCTGGGGGACATCGCCCGGGGCATGCGCTTCGGGCCCTACACCGCGGCCGCCGAGCTGGCCATGGAGCGGGATCCAGGCACCTTGAGCAAGCGCTTCGTGGACGACGCGGAGGTCAGCGATCATCACGCCATCATCCCCACGGGCGTCGACCCGCGCCCCCTGGGCCTGACCCGGGACGAGAAGCGCATCTACGACCTGGCGGCGCGCCGCTTCCTGGGCGCCTTCCACCCCGACGCCGTCTTCGCCACCGTGGCCATCCGCACCATGGTGGACGCCGACATGTTCCTGGCTCGGGGCCGCAGCCGGCTCGAGGCGGGCTGGCAGCTCATCGACCCGCCCCAGAGCAAGCGCAAAGACACGCTGCTGCCCCCAGTGGAAGAAGGCGAGGACGCCCCCACCATGGACGTGGGCCTGCACCAGGGCCAGACCCGCCCGCCCCGGCGCTTCAACGACGCCAGCCTGCTGGGAGCCATGGAGCGCGCCGGCGAAGATCTGGGCGACAAGGAGCTCGAGCGCGCCATGAAGCGCAACGGCCTGGGCACCCCCGCCACCCGTGCCGCCATCATCGAGACCATCATCAAGCGGGGCTACGTCCAGCGCCAGGAGCGCCACATCGTCCCCACCCCCGTGGGCCGGGGCTTGATCCGCGCCCTGCCGGTCGAAGAGCTCCGATCCCCCCGCCTCACCGGCGAGTGGGAGGCCCGCCTGGTGGCCATGACCGAGGGCCAGGACGACCGCGAGGCCTTCATGGCCGACATCCGCGCCTTCACCGCCCAGCTGGTGCAGGTCCTGCGCGACGCCACCATCCCCCGGTCCCTGGTGGACGTGCTGACGATGCAGGAAGCCACCGGCGACGAGCTGGGGTGCTGCCCCCGCTGCGGCGGCTCGGTGCGCCAGGGCCGCGGCGGCTGGGCTTGCAGCGGCTGTCCCTTGTTCATCCCCCTGCGGGTCGCCCGCCGTGAGACCAGCCTCCGCATGGCCAAGACCCTGCTCGAGCGTGGCGAGACCTCGGTGGTCAAGGGCTTCAAGTCCCGCGAGGGTAAGCCCTTCGAGGCCGCCCTGCGCCTGGACGAAGAGGGCAAGGTGCGCCTGCACTTCCCCGAGCCGGACTCCCTGGGCAGCTGCCTGGCCTGCGGCAAGCCCGTGCGGCACCGGGGCAAGGTCTACACCTGCGACACGGGGCGGGAGTGTCGCTTCGTGGTCTTCGGCGAGATGACCGGCCGCAAGATCCCCGAGGCCGCCGTCAAGCAGCTGCTGGCCGACGGCCGCTCGGCCCTGCTCACGGGCTTCGTGAGCCGCGAAGGGCGCAGCTTCGACGGGGTGCTGCAGTGGACCGACCAGCGGGTGGAGGTCCAGGAGCGGGATCCCCGCGAGGACGCCGGCGTGACCGGGCCCTGCCCCGCCTGCCGCCAGCCCGTGCGCTTCGAGCGCCGCAAGTGGCGCTGCACCGCCTGCGGGTTCCGCATCCCCGGCTCGGTCGCCCAGCGCGATCTGAGCCACGACGAGGCGCGCTCCCTGCTCGAGCGGGGCCACACCTCCCGCCTGCACGGCTTCCGCCAGAAGGGCGGCGCGGTCTTCAAGGCCGCCTTGGTGCTCAACAAGCAGCACCACATCCAGCTGGACTACAGCCGCGACCACGAAGACGAGATCCGCCAGCTCCCCGCCGGCTCCCCTCCCCCGGCCTTTGGCGCCATCCACACCTGCCCCCTCTGCGTCCACCGAGCCGAGACCGAGCCCGGCTATGTGGTGGCGGGCAGGGCGGCCTGGGGTTGCTCCCGCTGGAAGCAGGGCTGCGGCCTGCGGGTGCCCTTCGCCATCGAGGGCGCCCCCTTGCCCGACGACGAAGCCCAGCGCCTGTTCGGCAAGGCCAAGGCCACTCGCTACATGAAGGGCCTGGGTGGCCGCCCCCGCACCGCGCGGGTGGCGCTGGCGCTGGACAGCGACCCCTGCTGGAAGGTCGAGGAGCGGGGTGGGAAGGCAGGCGCCGCAGCGAAGCAGCCCCGCGAGGGCCGCTGAGCCCGGCGGGCGAGCTCCCCAGACACCGCCCTCCTACAGGGCCGCCTCCGCCTCGTCGACGACAGCGTCGATCCAGTCGAAGACCGCGTCGCTGGTGGAGTCCAGGGCCCCCTCGAAGCTCTCGGAGATGTTCGTGTAGGTGCCGGACTCGGCCGCCGCCGATGGGGCCACACGCGCGTGGGCGGCCTCGAAGCGCTCCCGCTGGGCCTGCGCGCTCAGAGGGCCGTCCACCAGCTCCTGGACGTGGCCGTAGTAGGCCGCGGCGTAGACCGGATCATCCATCAGGGAGCGGATCAACGGCCAGTCGTCCTCGACCTCGTCCATGGTGATGGACAAGGCTCTGCCGATGCCGCGGGCCCTGTATGTGAGGTTGAAGTCCCACGGTACCCAGACCAGCCGGCCGGCCTGGGCGGGATCGCCGTACAGGTAGTAGTTGTGGGTCATGTTGCCGTAGCTGTCCCAGTTGCCGAGGAGGTTGCTCACGGCGAGGCTGCGCAGGAAGCCGTCGACGTCCAGCTGCGCCTCGAGGCCAGCCCGCCAGTCCTCGGCGCTCAGGCCGTCGGCATGCAGCGCACCCACCAGCGCCTCGATGTCTGCGGCGGCCTCGTCGTCGTTGGTCTTGTCCTCGAAGCTGGCGGCGTCGAAGCTGGCCAGGGTCGCCCCGGCTCCGTCGGCCTTGTAGCAGTTGCCGTCGTCGTCATCGAACCAGGAGTCCAGCAGCTCGCCGCAGGGGTCCTCGAACATGGTGTAGGCACCCCAGTAGACCGAGCCTTCGCCAACATCGACGTAGATCTCCACCAGCGAGCCCCTGGCCGCGGGCACGCCGGCGTCACGGAACAGGTCGGCCGAGACCAGATCGCGCACCAGGGAGTCGTCGGCGAAGCCGCTGCTGAACTTCAGCTCCTCGAAGCCGAAGAAGCGCTGATCGTCCAGCTCGGGGTAGACGTCGTCGTAGTAGTCGAAGTTCAGCCGGAACGGCAGCTTGGTCACGCCGTCCTGGTAGGACTGCATCAGGCTCGAGTTGCCCTTGTAGCGCATGCCCACCGCGGGCCAGGTGCTGCCCTCGAAGCCCACGGTCACCGGCACGTAGATGGGGTCCGTCTCGGAATCGACGGGGACGCCAGCGGGGGGCCCGTCGTCGCCGTCCGGTGGGGGGCCGCCGCCGCCGTCCGGGGGAGGGCCGCCGCCCTCTCCACCGTACAGCGCCTCGAGGTCCTCCTGCATCAGCTCGTAGTCGCCGTCGCAGATCGTGATGTCGATGCGGTTCACCGTGGAGTCGTCGAAGAGCAGCTCGTAGTTCCCATCGACGCCCTTGAGGTGGCTGTCCTCGGTCCAGCCCAGGGCGCTCAGGTCCACCTCGCACTGGCTGATGCCGTCGCTGGCGCAGCCGCCGAGGACCAGGGAGCAGGCGAGCAGGGTCGGGGAGAGCAGCGCGGTCTTCATGGTGGCTCCTGGTCTTCCCCTTGAGACACGCGAGGGTCACGGATCGGCATAGGCGCCTCCAAAAAATCCCGGGTGGCGCCGGCTACGGGTCCGGCGATGGGTTTAGGAATAGGATGCCGCCACCACCCATTGGAGACCTTGTATGGAGCGCAACCTCGGCCAGGAGATCAAGGTAGGACTCGCCGTCCTGGGCGTCATCGTCGCCCTGGGGCTGGTGGTGTTCGTCCTGGGAGGATCGAGCGCTCTGCTCGAGGATCGGTACCGGCTCAACGCCAGCTTCGAGGACATCTCCGGCCTGCGCGTGGGCGCGGTGGTCCGCCTGGCCGGCATCGACGTGGGCGAGGTCACCCACATCGAGTTCGCCGAGGACGTGGGCGAGCGCAAGGTCTTCGTCGAGTTCAACCTGATGGAGTCCTACCGCACCCGCATCCGCGAGGACTCCATCGCCTCCATCCAGACCGAGGGTGTGCTGGGCGACAAGTACATCGCCATCAGCATGGGCTCCACCGACCAGCGCATGCTGGTACACGGCGACTGGATCACCACCGAGGAACCCCTCGAGTGGCTCAGCTACATGGACAAGGCCGGCGACATCCTGGACAACTCCGCCGGCATCTCCCGCAAGGTCAACTCCCTGCTGGGCGAAGACCAGGACTCCGCCAGGGCCAGCCTGGCCAACGCCATCTTCCACGTCGAGCAGCTGATCGCCGAGATGGAGAACGGCGAGGGCCTGCTGCACTCCCTGGTCTACGACAAGGAGCTGGCCCAGTCCGTGCAGCGCACCGCCGCGAACCTCGAGCAGGGCACCGCGGGCCTGGCGCGCATGACGGCCGAGATCGAGTCGGGCGATGGCTTCGCCCACGAGATGGTCTTCGGCGAGGAAGGCCGCCGCCTGGCCGAGCAGATGGGTGGGCTGGCCGGCACCCTGGCCCAGCTCTCCGAGGACATCCAGAACGAGGAAGGCCTTGTCCACGCCCTGATCTACGACACCGAGCGGGCCCACATGGTCGAAGACCTCCACGCCACCGCCGAGGCCCTGCGGGAGGTCAGCGAGGCCATCAACCAGGGTGAGGGCACCGTAGGCATGCTGGCCAACGACCCGGCGCTGTACGAGGACCTGCGCGCCTTGATGGGGGGCGCCCAGCGCAACAAGCTGCTCAAGGCCTACATCCGCCGCACCGTGGCCAAGGCCGAAGACCAGGACGCCGCCAGCTTCGAAGAAGAACAACCGTGAGCGTGGCGAGCGCTGGCGCACCGCCCCGCATCCTGCCCGGCTACCTGCTGCGGCCGCGCCTGCTCGGCGCCCGCAACACCTGGCGGGCGGCCGACACCCGCACCCGGGCGGCCTACGCCGTGTTCGGGCTCATGGGGCTGGCCTTCTGGGCCGGCCTGTTCTGGTTCTTGCACTTCATCATCGGCGGCTTCCACACGGTGGAGGTCTTCGGCCCCCTGCTCACGCGCAAGCTGCTCGAGATCCTGCTCATCAGCCTGTTCATGATGCTGTGCTTCTCGAACGTCGTCACCGCCCTGTCCACCTTCTTCCTCTCCGATGACCTCGAGCTCCTGCTGGCCCTGCCCATCCCACGGCCGGTGCTGCACTACGCCCGCCTGGCCGAGACCGCCGTGCAGTCCAGCTGGATGATGGCCATGTTCGGGCTGCCGGTGTTTCTGGCCTACGGCATCGTGTACCAGGCGCCCTGGACCTACTACGCACTGCTGGCGGTGGTGATGCCCGCCTTCGTGGCCATCCCCGTGGCGCTGGGGGTCACGGTGGCCACGCTGCTGGTCAACATCTTCCCGGCCAGGCGCACCCGCGAGTTCATGGCCATGGCCGGCGTCCTGGTGGTCGTGGCCGTGTTCGTCTTCCTGCGCCTGCTGCGGCCCGAGCGCTTCACCGACGCCCGCGCCTTCGAGTCCCTGGCCGCCTACGTGGCCGAGATCCAGACCCCCATGCCGGCCCTCTTCCCACCCACATGGGCGTCCGAGGTCCTGCTGGGCACCCTGCAGGGCCGCGACCTGCCCTGGCTCCCCCTGGGCCTGTTGGTCCTGGGAGCGCTGGCCGTGGTGGCGGTGGGCCACTGGATCACCGCCAGCCTCTACATCCAGGGCTGGTCCAAGAGCCAGGAAGCCCGCTCCGCACGGGGGGCTCAGAGCGCCTGGATGGGTGCGCTGGTGAGCGGCGCCCAGCGCCTGTTGCCCGTGGCCTGGCGCCCCATCGTGGTCAAGGACATCCGCACCTTCTTCCGCGACCCCTCCCAGTGGAGTCAGGTGTTCCTGCTGGGCAGCCTGATCGTCATCTACCTGTTCAGCATCAACGCCATCCCCATGGATCAGTTCCGGGGCCCGTGGGCCCTGGCGCTGCGACGGGCCCTGGCCTTCCTCAACCTGGGCATGGCCGGCTTCGTGATGGCCGGCGTGGCCATCCGCTTCCAGTTCGCAGCGGTCAGCGGTGAAGGCCGCGCCTTCTGGGTGGTGCGCAGCGGCCCCGTCGATCCGGTGGCGTTCCTGTGGGCCAAGAGCCTGCTGGGCCTGGTGCCCATGCTGGTGGTGGGCGAGATCCTGGCCGTGGCCAGCACCATCCTGCTGGGGGCGGGCGCCTACCTCACCATCGTCTCCGGGGGCACAGCGCTCTTCCTGGCCATCGGTCTGGGGGGCATCGCCACGTCCATGGGCGCCATGTACCCAAACTTCAAGGCCGACAACGCGGCCAAGGTCGCCACCGGCCCCGCCGGCGTGATGTTCATGGTCTTCGCCCTGAGCCTGGTGGGCTGCGTGCTGGCCCTCGAGGCCTACCCCGTCTATGTCTGGCTGCGGGCCGACGCCCTCGAGCAGCCCGTCAGCACCGGGGCCTGGGCCATCTCGGGGGCGCTGCTGGCCACCGCGGCCGTCGGCTGCGTCCTCGCGGGGCTGCTGCCCATGCGCCGGGCCGCCCGCCAGCTGTGGAGCAAGGGGCTCTAGTGCGCCTGGCGTTCCTTGCCCTGGTGGCGATGGGCTGCGGCGGCGCCGTGCGTCACATCCCGCCCCCCTCCCTGCCCCAGGCTCCCGCTCAGGCCCACCGCAGCCCTCCCCCCAAGGCCCTGCAGCACTACGCGCTGGCGGTGGTGGCCTGGCAGGAGGGTGACCTGCCCCAAGCCAGGGAACACATCGGCGTCGCGCTCCTGTTTGACCCCAACGCCGCCTGGCTCCACCTGGCCCACGGGCGCATCGCCCTGGAGGGCGGGGACCTGGGCGCCGCTCGTGTCGGCCTCGAGCGGGCCGTGCAGCTCGATCCGCACAGCACCGAGGCACGGCTGGCCCTGGCCCGCGTGCTGGAGATCCAGGGAGAGCGGCAGGCCGCAGCCGGCCAGCTCGAGGCCCTGCTCGCCGACCAGCGCCACGACCGGGCCTTCGCCGATCTGGCTCAGCTCCAGCTGCTGCTGGGCCAGCGGGAGCAGGCCGCCGCCGTGCTGGCCCGCTGGCTCGAGGCTCCCCCCGAGCACCACTCCTGGCTCGAGCGCCGCGGGTCCCTGCTGCTCGAGCTGGACCGGCCCTTCGAAGCCTGGGAAGACCTGGCGCGCCTGCTCGAGGGCGGCGGCGCCAGCGGGCCCGCCGTGGACCTGCTGATGGCCGCCACCCACCGCTGCCGCCGCTACGGCTCAACCCTCGAGCTGCTGGAGAGCGTGGTGCAGTGGGAGCCCGGCAACGAGGACATGGTCGTGCGCCTGGGAGGCCTGGCCGAGAAGGCCGGAGATCACCGCCGCGCCGTCGATGCATGGGCCCAGCTGGACATGCTGCGGGGTGGCGCCGACGCCAGCGTCAAGCTGATGCTCGCCCAGGCCTCGCTGGCCGACCGCCAGGCCTCCAGGGCCCTCGACGCCATCGCGGCCGCCCGCGCCCTCGACCCCGATCAGCCCACCCTGGACGAGCTCCACGCCCGCGCCTTGTTCGCCAGCGGGAAGCAGCAGGCGGCCCTGGACCTCATCGCGTCCTGGCCCGGCTGGCGAGAGGACATCAACCTGCTGTTGCTGCGCGGGGATCTGCTGGAGCAGGCCGGCCGCGATGTCGAGGCCCGCGACAGCCTGCGACAGGCCCTGCAGGCCGGCCCTCCCTCGTGGATCCTGGCCCAGGCCCTGGCCCCCCTCGAGGCACGCACCGGCGGCCTGGACACCGCTCTCGAGCTGGCCGAGCAGCACCCCGATCCGCTGGCGGACGACGCCCAGCGGCTGCTGTTCCAGGCCCAGCTGCTGCGGCAAGCCGGCCAGAGCGACCGCGCCCTCGCCATGCTCGAGGAGATCGAGGGGCGCTGGCCCCAGGCGGTGGAGCCAGCCCGAAGCCGCGTCGCCTGGCTGCGCGAGGACGGGCAGACCAGCTGCGCCCTGGACGCCTCACGCCAGGCGGTGGAGCGGATGCCCGTCCAGCCCTCCCTGGTGCAGCAGCTGGCCCTGATCGAGATCGAGGCGGGAGCGCCCGACCGGGCCCTCGCTCTGCTGCGCAGCGCCCTGGTGGCGCACCCCGACCACCCGCACCTGCTCAACGACCTCGCCTACCTCGAGGTCCAGGCCGGCGACCACGGCGACGAAGTGCTGGCCATGGCCCGGCGCGCGGTGGACCAGAAGCCCGCGTCCGGCGCCTTCGCGGACACCCTGGGCTGGGTGCTGCTCGTCCGCGGCGAGCGCGCCCAGGCGGTGGCCATGCTCGAGCGCGCCGCGCGGCTGTCACCCGACGATCCCGTGGTCGCTCGGCACCTGGCCATGGCCCTGGCGGACGGTGCGGCAGGCAGCCACGAAACACGGTAGAAGCGACCCATGCTGAGCCATCCCCTTCGTCGTCTCCTCTCGCTGTTGACCCTGCTGCTGGTGCTGGTGGGCTGCCCTGCCCACTCGGGCCACGTCGGGGGCGACGACCTCCTGGCAGGCATCCAGACCGGGCCCTCGGGCTTCGCCATCAAGGGCCGGATGTACCTCACCATCAAGGCTCCGCGCTGGGACATCTCGGGCACCACCTCCACCACCATGGTGATCCACCGCCCCTCCGACCTCTACCTCCAGGTGCGCGGGCCGGTGAACAACGTCATGCTTCAGGGCACGGCCAACATGCAGGAGCTGGTGCTGGTCATACCGCCCATGAACAAGGCCTTCACCGCCACCAGCCCCGACGCGGCCATGCGGGCCCTCACCGGGGGCGCGCTGGGCGTCGATGGGGTCCTGGCCATGCTCCTGGCGCGGCTACCCGACGTCGAGCTGACCACCCTCGAGGTCCGCGACCTGCCCAAGGCCCGCGTCATGCTGCTGGAGGCGCCGGGGGGCTTCCAGGTGTTGGCCACCGTGGACAACAAGCGCGGCCTGCTGCGAGGCCTGACCATCTCCGACGCCCAGAGCGCGGTGCTGCTGGAGGTGAGCTACGAGGGGTCCTTCCGGGACGCCCGCAGCTACTACCCCGAGCTCCTCACCATGACGGTCCCGGCCCTGGACCTCACGGTCAAGGCCGACTTCCAGGCCTGGGAGGTCATGGGCGAGGTGCCGGCCATCTTCACCACGCCCGTGCCCGAGGGGGCCGAGGTGGTGGACATCGAGCAGGCCCTCGAGGGCGGCATCAGCCTGCCGGATCCGAGCGCCGAGCATCCTCCACAGTGAGCATGGGGCGGGTGAAGCCATCGCGCCGATCCGGTCCCAGGCTGCCCAGCAGGTCCACCGGCCCACCCACCAGCGCGCGGGTGTGACGGGCGGCGCTCCACCACACCCCCTGCACGGGTCCCAGATCGAAGAACAGGTGCTGCTTGACTCGGCGCACCCGGGGAATCACCACCCCTGAGACAAGCAGACGCGGACGGGCGTTGCCCCGTCCACAGGGCTCCAGCTGCTGCAGGGCCCGAGCCGCCTGCTCGCCCAGCTCGTGGAGCCCGGCGCCAAGATCAGCGCGGCGCGAAGGGATCCGCGCCTCGGGCGGGATGTCTCGCTCGAGGTGCTCGGACAGTGCGCGCTCCAGGGCGGGAAGCTGGTCAGCCGGCAGAGAGAAGCCCGCCGCAGCGGGGTGTCCGCCGAAGCGGGTGAGCAGGTGGCGCGCGCACTCGAGGGCCGCCACCGCGTCGACCCCCGGGACCGAGCGCAGGCTGCCCGTGGCCTTGCCATCACTCACCGCGGCCACCGCCACGGGGCGCTGCAGCGCCTCGCGCAGCTTGCCCGCCACGATGCCCACCACCCCCCGGTGCCAACCCTCGGCCTCAGAGCCATGGAACACCGGAAAGGCCGCGCAGCGGGGAGGAGCCTCCGTGTCGGAGCCCGGCAACACCCGCGCCGAGATCTGCTCCACCAGGCTCTCTTGCAGCCGCTGGCGCTTGCGGTTCAGGGCGTCCAGCTCCCGGGCCAGCACCTGCGCGCGGCCGTCGTCCCGCGCCTGGAACAGCTCCAGGATCATGCTGGCCTGAGCCAGGCGGCCGGCCGCGTTCACCCGGGGCCCCAGGCGGAAGCCCAGGTCTCCCGCGTTCAGGGTGCGCCCCGCACAGCCCGCCACCTCGAGCAGCGCCTGTAGCCCCGGGGCGTGGGGACCCTGGCTGAGGGCCTCGAGGCCGAGGGTGACGATGGCACGGTTCTCGAGGGGCGAGAGGTCCACCACATCGGCCACCGTGCCCAGGCTCACCAGCTTCAGCAGCGAGCGCAGCAGCCGCTCCCGCTGCGGATGTTCGACCAGCAGCGCCTGAGCCAGCTTGAAGCACACCCCCACCGCCGCCAGCTTGGTGTTGGGGTAGCCACAGCCAGGGCGACCAGGACAGAGCACGGCCACAGCCTTGGGCACGTCCTCGCCCCGCACCAGGTGGTGGTCGCAGATGATCACGTCCATGCCCAGCTGCACCGCGAGATCCACCGCCGCGTGGTCCTTTACGCCGATGTCGGCGGTCACCAGCAGCCGCACACCAGCCTCGGACGCCGCGGCCACCGCCGCCTGGCTCAGGCCGTAGCCCTCGCCCATTCGATCCGGGATGTGGTGATCCACGCCCGTGCGGGCCCCCAGGGCGACCAGGGTGGCCCGCAGCACCAGGGCGGAGCTCGCGCCATCCACGTCGTAGTCGGTGACGACGCGGACCCGCTCGCCACCGGCCACCGCGCGCTGGATGCGCTCGACCGCGGGGGCCATGTCCCGCAGCAACCAGGGGTCGTGGAAGTGCTCCCAGCTGGGCTCGAGGAAGGCCCGAGCCCTCTCTGCGTCCCCGTGGCCCCGGGTGACCAGGCAGCGGGCCAGCAGGGGATGGACGCCCAGCTCGGCTGCGAGATCGGCGGAGCGTGCGGGATCGGTGGCAGCCTGCACCCAGCGGGCCCCGGTGAAGGACAGGGGTTCGGCAGCGCTCACGAGAGGAAGAGCCAGACTACGCCTACGCCCAAGCCGAAGCCGATGGCGAGGGTGAACAGCGTGGGGACCGTGTGAGAGCTCGAGGGTGCGGACAGGGGCTCGGGCGCGGCCACCCGAGGCGGCGCCGGGTCGGTGACCAGCCTCACCCGCACCCGCCGCAGCCGGCCATTATCGGGGTCGCACACCGAGATGCGCACCATGACCGTGCCGTCCACCTCCAGGATGGGATCGGAGACCGAGTGCACCTCGTAGCCATCGAGCTGAGGCGGCAGGTAGGGCAGCGTGACCACCGCGTAGGCGGGGATGGCGGGATCGTGCACCGGTGGGAGGACAGGCGCGCCGCGAAGTGCCGGCTGAGTGTCCTCGTGGGGCACCGCCCGAGCGGCTGGGGGCGGCGGATCGACGGGCACCTGAGCCAGCTCCGCGCCCTCGGGGATGGCCGTGTCGGAGTCGGCGTCGTCCTCGAGGCCTGGAGGGGACTCCTCGGTCGGGTCGGGGACCTCCGGCAGATCGGGCTGGGGCATGAACGGGATCGGCTCGAGATCCTCCAGCCTGGTGCTGGCGGCTTCGGGGCCGTCGTCACTGCGCAGCTGAGCGATGGAGTGCAGCGTCTGCCGGACCTCCTCACCATCGGGCAGCGTCGGGCTGATAGCGCCGCGCACCAGGTCGCCGTCGCTGCCCCCCGCCAGCTCGGCCTCCACCCGGGTGGACACCGCCTCGAGGGCTGCCTGGAAGGCATCAGCGATGCCCTGCCCCTGGGTGGCCACGGTCTCGACCGCGGGTGCGCCCCGGGCATTCAGGGCGAGCTCCAGCACCTTGGGGGACAGCGCGTCGGGCAGGTCACGCTTGTTGTACTGCATGACCAGCGGCATCTCGTCCAGACCGCGACCCAGGCTGGCCAAGGCGCGCTGCAGCTCGTTGAGGCTCTGGACATTGGCGCTGAGTTGGTCAGGGTGGGAGTCGGCCACGAACACCACCCCGTCCGCGCCCTGCAGCAGCAAGCGCCGGGTGGCCCGGTACAGGGCCTGCCCCGGTACGCCCAGGATCTTCACCCGGCCGCGGAAACCGGCGATCGTGCCCCACATCAGCGGCAGGTAGTCGAAGTAGAGGGTCCGCTCCTCCTGGGTGTCCAGGGTCTCGAGATCACCGCGGCGGCCACGGGGCGTGTAGTCGTGCAGGGCCTGCAGGCTGGTGGTCTTGCCCGAGAGCGCCGGGCCCCAGTACACGATGCGCGCCTCGATCTCGCGCTGCCTGAAGTGGATGATGGCCATGGCGCCCTGCGTGGTTCGGACCCGCATCATGCCACACTTGGGTCCGCGAGGTCAGGCTGGAGCACGATCAGGGCTGCCCGCCGCAGAGCGCGCGGACACACGCCGCGTTCGCTGGCCACCGCTGGTCGAGCGCGCTAGGCTCCCGACCCTGGAGCGGCCATGCATCCCATCATCCCCTGCTTCGAGCGCATCGTCTTCACCCTGCCGGAGTTCCTGGGCAGCCTGCAGCTGCACGGCTTCGGTATCCTGGTGGCCTCCGGCTTCCTCGCGGCGGCCAACCTCGGCCAGCGCAAGTGCCGCCGCGATGGCCTCGATCCCGAAGTGGTCAACAAGTTCCTGTTCTGGATCGTGGCGGGCGTGTTCATCGGCGGTCACCTGGGCCACGCGCTGATGTACGACCCCAAGCACTACTGGGAGAACCCCCAGGAGCTGCTGCACGTCTGGCAGGGCCTGTCCAGCTTCGGTGGCTTCGTCGCCTCGGCCATCTTCGTGGCGGTCTTCCTCAAGCGCAACAAGCTGCCGCTGTGGGCCTTCGGCGACGTCATCGCCTACGGCTTGTCCCTGGGCTGGTTCCTGGGCCGCATGGGCTGCACCGCGGCCCACGACCACCCGGGCCGGGTCTCCGAGTTCTTCCTGGCCATCCCGGGCATGTGCCCCGTGTCCTCGGCCCGCGGCGGCGTGGACTGCTTCGTGGCCTGCCACGATCTGGGCTTCTACGAGGCCCTGTTCACCCTGGGCATGCTGCTGGTGTTCCTGTGGCTCGATCGCAAGCCGCGGCACACCGGGTTCTTCCTCGGCTGGATGATCACCGCCTACGCCCCCGTGCGCTTCGGCATGGACTTCTTGCGCCACCCCAGCACTGACGTGCGCTACTTCGGCCTCACCCCGGCCCAGTACGGCTGCTTCGTCATGCTCGCCTTCGGCCTCTGGATCCTCATCGGGCGGCGCAACGCGCCCACCATCCAGCAGGTGGTCGCGCAGGCCCGAGGGGCCTGAGGCTCAGAGCGGGGCTACGGCCCCGCTGGACCGCAGCGCGTCGTAGAACTCTCCTCCAGCCTGCCACCAGTGGCCGCGAGCGGCATCGTCCAGCCCCGCCGCCCAGACCACACCTGCGACGAGCAGTCCGCGCACCGCCGCCTGGATCTCCTCGTCCCCGAAGCTGTCGTTGCTGCCCGTGCAGACCGCGGTGCAGAGCCAGTCCGTGGGGCTCTCGAAGTCGCAGTGATCCGCCTCGGTGACCCGCACCCCCAACCCCTGGGGTGCATCGATGATCATGTCCAGTCCGTTGCCGGAGCTGTTGCACGAGCTGGGCTCGCCCACCATGCCCAGCACAGGCATACCCAGCGCCGGAGCCGACGCCGCGCCCAGATCCTCGTAGTCCACAGGGTCCATCAGCAGCACCGCCACCGTGTCGTCGCTCTGGCTGGCCGCCAACACCGACGCGAGCCCACCTGCAGAGTGCCCCGCATAGATCACCGGGCCACCCCCCAGGGCCTCGTTGAGCGCCACCAGCTCCTGACCGTTCGCCTCGTGATCCGAGTCGAGGACCCAGGCGTGGCACAGCCCAGGCGTGACCACCTCGAGCCCCCACGAGGCCATGCCCTCGGCCCATCCCGCCACATTGGAGGAGGCGCGAGAGAAGCCATGGCTCAGGATCACCCGCGGGCCGCTCGCACGGTCGGGGCTGTAGACCTGCACCTGCATGGTGCATGACGCGCTCACCGCATGGCTCTCGCTGCGGCTGCTGACCGACTGTTCCCCAGCCAGGCGGTAGTCCACCGCCGGGGCGGGCTGAGTGTCGGTGTCCGTATCCGCGTCCGTGTCGGCATCGGCGTCGGCGTCGGCGTCGGCGTCGGCATCCGTGTCCGTGTCCGTGTCCGTGTCCGTGTCCGTGTCCGTGTCGCTATCGGACGGAGCAGCGCTGTCCCCAGGCTTGTCTGGCTCCATGCAAGAACTGACCACCAGGAAGAACAGAGCCGAAAGAAGGAAGAAAGCTCGCACGAGACACCTCGAGGCCGGGCAGAACGGCTATCAAAAATCAACGTACCTATCTATCGGTAGATTGTCCAGCGTGCTAAGCCTGCCACGTGAGGTGAACATGGCGACCGAAGGCAAGAAGCGCAGGCCCGGGCGGCCCCGCAACCCCATCGCGCGGCACACGCTGCTGTCCCTGGCGCTGCAGGCCTTCGCCGAGCGGGGCTATTCCGGTGCCAGCATGGGCGACATCGCCAGCTCCGCCGGCCTCCGCAAGGCGTCCCTCTTCCACCACTTCCCCAGCAAAGATGCCCTGTACCTCGAGGTGCTCGCCACCGTGCAGGCCGAGCTCGGAGCCCAGATCACCGAGGCCAAGCTGCTGCGGGGCAGCTTCCTCGAGCGGCTCGACAAGCTCGGCACCCTGGCCGGCTCCTACCTGGGCGCCAACCCCGGGGCCGCCAAGGTCCTGCTGCGCGAGCTCCTCGACCGCGGCCCCTACTACCAGGGCGCGGGCGCCGAGACCGTCCAGGTCACCCTCGACAGCATCGCGGCGTTCCTGCAGGCGGGCATGTTCGAGGGAGAGATCCCAGCACAGGATCCGCACCACCTCGCCCTGAGCATCGCCTCTGTGCACCTGACCTACTTCTCGGTCCCCCACGTCTGCGGCGAGCTGCTCGAGGCCGACATCTTCGATCCAGAGGTCAACCTGGCCCGCACCGAGGCGGTGCTCGAGCAGGTGCGACGCATGTGTGGCGCGCAGCAAGCATAGCGGCGCCCACACCAATGCAGACGCCACTCGCCAAGCGCAGCCGCCACCGAGCCTAGTGCTCGATCTCCGAGTTCAGCTCGAAGCCCGTGATGGTCTCGAGGGCCTCAGTGGCCGCGTTGTAGAAGCTGATGCGGCCCAGATCGTGCTCCTGGCTGACCCAGGCGTAGCTGGTGTCGGGCAGCACGCCCACGTGCTCGGGCTGGCTCTTGAGGCCGATCTCTTCGTACAGCAGCGTGTCGTAGTCCAGCCTCACCAGTGAATCGATGCCGTCCTGCACGAAGTAGCCATGGAAGCCGTCCCGGCTGTTGGCATACTCCAGGGGCTCGGACTCGAGGGTCAGCGGGTTGGCACGGAAGTCGGCGAGATCCACCATCGACAGCGCCCAGCGGTCGTAGAAGGCGCCGTTGGGGTCCGCGTCCTCCGCGTTCTCCTGCGTGTGGAACACCAGCAAGGTCTCGCCCGTGGGGGAGATGGACAGGGAGTCCACCGGCTTGACCAGGCTACGCACGGTCACGTCGCCGCTGACGACGTCCCAGGTGGCGTACCGATCCTGGAGCAGCGCCGTGGTGTACAGGATGCCGCCGGAGCCGTCAGGCAGCATGTTCAGGCTGCCCAGCACGAAGCTGGAGGGAAGCGCCACGACCTCGGGCTCCGCGAAGGGATCAGAGGTGCTGAGCAGCCACAGCTCCGAGTCCCCACGGGACACCACCACGGCCTTGCTGCCGTCGGGCGTGATGTCCAGATCCGTCGGGTTGAAGCCCACCGGCACACGGTCGACCTGCAGGGTCTCGAGGTCCACCACCACGATCTCGTTGGCACCGAACTGCCGCACGAACGCGTAGCTGCCATCGGGCGCCACCTCGAGCTCCTCGGCCTTGACCGGGTCCAGCAGATCCTCGGCGATCTGCACCATGGTGGGGCCCGGGGAGGCCGCCGTGAGGTCGATCATGGCCAGGTACTGGTCGCTGACCACGATGGCCAGGTCGGAGGCGGCGGTGAACTGGACCTGACGCGGGCTGGCGCCCACCACCATCGGGAAGTCCTCGAAGCTGTCGGTGTCCACCAGCGAGATCTCGTTGAAGGACTGGGCCCCGCCCTCGTCGTCCAGCTCGTCGTCCTCGACGTCGGCGTCGTGGTAGACCACCACCCAGCGGCCGTCAGGGGACATGGACATGGCGTTGAGGTTGGCGCGCACGGGCACGTCCACCACCTCGAGGCTCTCCGCGTCCACGATGCTCACGTCGTTGGACTCGGAGTTGAAGCTGACCGCCTTGGTGTAGTCGGGGCTGGTGGCCACCGCGGCCGGATGCAGGCCCACGTCCACCGTGATGACCTCGAGGGAGGGCACGCTGACACGGGTGAGCGTGTTGCGCTCGGGGTTGGCCACGAAGACGTACTTGTCCGTGGTAGCCGGCGGCAGCATCAGGAAGTCTTCTTCCGTCTCGCTGCCCCAGTCCGTGTCCGCGTCCGCGTCGGTGTCGGTGTCACCCTCAGCGGGGGCGCCCCAGCCGCCGCTGTCGTCTTTGTCGTAGCCCATGGAGAAACAGCCCGCGGTACACAGCAGGGCGAGACCCAGCACGGGAATGGTAGAGAGCTTCATGTCGAACTCCTCCAGGAGTGGCTCCGCAGATCGAGGATAGACCCAGGGAGCGTGGCTCGTCTGCTGAAATCAGAACCGAACGCCCAGGCCCCAGCGGAAGACCAGGCCACGGTTGGTGAGGCTGCC
>ERZ890953.239-NODE-239-length-32973-cov-6.878152_pt1 | contig 32973 bp, 32 predicted proteins | sample MGYA00521264_ERZ890953 | MGnify/ENA primary metagenome ERZ890953 (study PRJEB32303, sample SAMEA104408629) | aquatic metagenome | biome: Brackish water; feature: Chemocline; material: water | place: Baltic Sea | collected 2014-10-26T21:54:00 | depth 200 m ...
CGTAAATCCATTAACCTATCTTGATATAACGACCGGCCACCTTCAGGTGAATCAGCACTCCCCCAACTAACACCATCGAATCGCTCTAAAATACTACAGAGCTCATGATGGCCTAATTGAAACGGCGTAGCAGTCAAAAACAGCATCCTCTCAAACACACCCGCTAACTGCCCGCCTTTACTAATAGCATTCGCATCACCTTCGCCCTCAGGACTATGAAACATAGATGCTAGGCGAGTACGTACATTCTTCAAATGGTGCGCTTCATCAAGAATAAGTAGCGGCATTTGGATATTGGTTTGAAGAAAACAAAACTGCCATATTTTAGGCAATATTTTTTGAATTTCACTTCGAATCTTATTGATTCTCGAATTCAGTTTTGATGATTTTCTTTTTGGCAGTCTTTTTATTTCTTCCCACAAATTATCAAACAATGGTTTTAATTCAGGGGAATCCAACGCCACCATTATGTGATGAGGCACAGGATCATCCTTTAATTTTTTTGCTTCATCATTTTTGAGTGTCCTGTTCACTATATTCATCCATTTTGAGGGATGTCTGTTCAACAGCTCCTCCCAAAGATCCTTATGATTTTTTGCGTAGTATTTCATCCATAAAAGATCGCCAGCGTAACGCGACATAGATCGATACTCACCGGCAGCATTTTTCTTATATTTCATAGCACGTTGTAGAATAGCCAACTTGACCCATGCATCAGATAAGTTACGACTTAAAGCACCGTGCGCAAGAAAAATCACCTGTTTACGTCGCCCATCAGGATCATCGAGGTATTTCAGAAACTCCACACCATTATTTGCCACACCACTGCTTATTTTTTTACGGGTAGGCACATCAAGGCAGTTCTCTACAAAAACACTTAAATCCCTTTGCCATTTTTCAAGAACAGCTGGTGGCACCATGATTACAACAGGGCGTTTTTCATGTAGAGCGACTGACGCTGCAACGGCAAGAGCAACAAAAGTTTTCCCCATCCCAACTTCATCAGCGAGTATCTGACCAGGACTAGTAGAAAAACGCCTAAGGATTTCTTTTGCTGTTCGAGCCTGTCGTTCTGCATCTTCCCGGCTAATACGATTTGAACCATCCAGTTTTATATGTAAATCAAAGTGATGTGACCAGGTCATTCGAAACCCTCACAAACCCTTGCATCTATCTCTTTAAGAACATCAGTGCAATATATTTTGATCATGGATGATGAACTACCCCTGGCCTGCTTAATGTCTGGAATGATTTCCTTCAATATATTACTAATATGCCCATAAAAGACTTCATTGCTTAAGGTATTATCAGACTCACTGTAAGAAATTCTTGCGATATCTAACGCCAGTTCCGCCATTAAAAATGCAAACTCATCGTTATCATTTGTGGCATGCTTCCTTAAGGCCTTAGTAACAGCTCTAACGCCTATTGGACCATACAATCGCCATTTAAGAGCCTCCTCTGTAACCACTGGTCGCTCAAGACGACTACGCAACCCAACAAGCGCCCTGCTTATACGCCTAGTTCGAGGTATTAAATATTGGCTGGTATCAATTCGTTTATGAGGATCAAGCTCATCCAATAACTTGTTTTTTTCACTCGCCTGCTGCTTTGCTTTTCGCCTTAGAATTCGACGCATAACATCACGTAAAGAACCCTGGCTACTTAAAATCTCAATTAAAGCCTCTATAGATAAATCCTGCAGCTCTTCTGGTGGAGGCAGTATTGATAAATTTGCAATATTCACCGTCCAATAAGCAGACATGTCAACATCCCAATACACATGTAATAGGGAAGGAAGAACTTGTTTTGTCCATGGTATATACCACTTTTCATGGCTCCCCGCTTGCTGCCATAACTTTTCTGTTCCTATCGTTTCCTGCTCTTCTCCAAATACAATCCTCCATTTATCAGGCGGGTTGTTAATACTCAGTTCCAGATAAAGGTACCCAGTGTCTGATTGTTGCAGAAGCGCTTCACCAAAACACGATGGTAAGACATTCTGTTTATTATCTTCTTCACTATCATCGGTTAGCGTATCGCCAAAGCCAAGTTGAGCTGACTCAACACGAACACCTTCTAACAATGCCCGATTAAATAGCTTATGTGCTGAGCGCAAGTCCTCCTTAAAGAGATAAAGAAGGTTCGCCTCTATATTTGGGTTATTACTTAGGCCAGTTCCCCTTTGAGTGAAGTTACTTGACCCACAGATAAAACCAGCCCAGCGATTATTGGCAAACCATAAAGATTTTGCGTGTAGCGGCCTATAATGCTCTTCACCATCTTCAGTCACTTTTTCACTGATACGATAAAAATATGAACTGATATTCTTTCTACTGGGCACCTTCTCACATGCTGCTGGTAAATTCATATGCCAATAACCAACATCTGGCGATTCAATTGCGGTGGTATGCCATCTAACGGTCTTCTCGGTATTTCTTGCATTAAGTAGTCGCATTAAACTTCTTACGGTTTTTTCCGCAACAAATTCCTCGGCGTCAAAAAAGGGGCTACAAACATAAGCTTCATAAATACCACCACGGTTTCCCCAAAACTGTTTAAACTGATTAAAAATATTGTCACTATCAGGAAGAATAAAAATAGGCAAAATCGACAATGATGCGTCATTTTTATTTTCACCCCACTCTTCAGCTATTCCACGCGCTTTATTAATAACCGTTTGCCAGCGCTTCATTGTGATGCTGTCATGTTCGACAGAGATATGAAGAGATAAAGATGCAAGAAAATTGAGGGTAGCATCTAGAGATTGTTTTGGAAAAGTCGAACCTGAGAAATAATCCAGTGAAGTAAAAACTTCCTGATTTTTATAGTATCCGTCTTCAGTCATATTCGCGGAAGTAAAGATCACACGGATATGATTTTGCCAAATCAAAAGTGAAACCTTTGCATGTTGAACACCACCATGCACACGTGCAGGAATAACATCCCAACGTAAACTACGTGTTTCGGTGCAGTGCTGACTGTCCGCCAACACAATTGCACGAACTAGGCCTGACATTTTCTCTTCACGCTCAATAAGATAATCAACACCATCCGCAACAGGATCACTGTCCATTGCTAAAAAACGTGACAAACACTGTTCTTCAAAAAAAGATGCAGAAAAAGTATAGGTAGTCGTTAAACAAGCAATGGGTTTACCTGCATCATCCGGCGGAGCCCACATAGACAACAGCTTTTCATAGCGACCTTTCTGTCTAGCAGACATCTAAACCTTCCCAATATCTTCAGCAAATGACCATAATGAAGCCAGACGGTAAGCGTGCACATAATCGCCTGCTTCCGTTGGCGCACTAGCTTGCTGATAAGCATGACGCGTTCTTATCGTACCATCATCAAAATAATCAAAAAAAGGCATTTTTCCATTTGGGAGTTTGTCCTGCTGATTTTTCACATGATGTCCTAGCAGAGCATTTACCCACTCTTCTTTATTGCCAGTAGTGTTAAATAAGTTTAAAAATGCATTAAATCGAAAATCCAGATTATATCGGGCAAGTCCATCCTGTAACTTGTCTCTTATAATGGGTAATCGTTTAATCGCAGCTTTAACTGAACTAAGAGAAGTCAGCTCACTAGGGCTGACTTTCTTCTCTGATTTTGATGCGACATAAAGTATATGATAAAAAGCATCTGTAATTAACCGTGAAAACTCTTCATACAACTGAATGTTTTTTATTATTGCCGTCATATCTGACGATGCTGATTTCAGTAATTCAGCATGCAGAACTTTCTCATTTATTTCAGAATCAGTAGTAATAACCTTAGCACCTTGCTTGACAATAAATTGAAAATACTCAGACCGAAGTTTCACATTTATATCTGTAAGTAATTCCCAAATAACAGCACTAGACTTTTTGCCAGGATCATTTGTAACTAATGGTCTCGCAAACGTTTCCCAGTGTTTCCAGATTTTCTGTGTTTTATGATTATTCAGGCCGTATGTCACAGCTTCATGAACTAAATCATAATATTTTCTTAAATCACCAATATCATTTTTAACATCTTGCTCCCAGGCCATTTTTAAGCGTGCACAGTCTGGCCCCATACTATCGCCGCTCAATACATCCAATTCTCTGGCCAGTACTTTATAAACTCCGTAAAAGCCAAAAACTGCTGGCGTCTTCAGGTAGTTTCCTTCCGTAACGCAGGCTGATTGCATTAATGCAGTAGCGACTTTTTCCCTACCTGGTAGCCCTGTTAATCGTTTAGGTTTACTTGCTCCATAAGTTTTAACCAATGCGTGAACTACATACCATTCGAACACCTGCATGGGCGTTACCACCTTGTCATTAAGATAGCTTTCCGTAAAGCTCTCAGTGACACTTGCACCTATGGCAATTGTAGCCAGAAAACCTGGATGTTTCTGGCGCTCTCGAATACCAGGGCAGAGATATTTTACCGTTATGGCATCAGATATGGGATATAGCCCAAGAGGGTCAAGAGCACCTTCTGGCACTTCAGGTTGGTCGTAGGCAGATAGATAGGGTACTACTTGATTAAGTGACTTAGACAATAGCTTCATAATTAAATGGAACCTCCTGCTTTATAGTCACCAACATTTACCGCCACCGCCAACCCCATCACCGCAAAATGGATCCAGCAATCCAACACGGGCTTTTCTGATACAGCCTCAACAGCCTCTTTATAAAGCTTGAGTTGCCCCGAATATTTCAATGCTTCCGTCTCAGACTCTTTTCGAGATTTAGGTGATGATTTATGATCAACAATAATAAACCCCTCATCGGTTTCGATTAACGCATCGATCCATCCGGTAACAAACTGTCCATTGGGCATTTGATACTCTATCGGATATTCAAGCAGTACTTTTTTTGCTTTCAGGTGATTACTGGTAAACTTTCTAAACCTTTCTGCAAGCTCTAGCGCGTCATTCGCAGTAATAGAATTATCCACGTCATGTGCACGTAATATGCTTGTCACCAGGTCATTATCTATGGCTTCATCGTGGATCATATTCACCGCGATAACCGCATGAATTGCCGAACCCAATTGAGCCATATCTTTGATATTAGACATAGAGACTCGATCACCTAGCTCTATCGCTTCGGTAACTTTGGCAGTTTCTATCGCTATTTGTGATGAAGGAGAGATGGTTGCCGGTAACTTTTCAGTTTTTGCTGCTGATTCTGGAAACCAGAACAAGGGTTCTTTTTTGATCTGAATATCTGCCGTGACTTCTTCATCAGCATATTCTTTGAACTCTGTCGGGATCGTGCCTGCTTTTCCGGGTAATTCTAATTCATCTCCTTGTGGCAGCATCCACTCAGTGGCACCTACCGAGTCAAGCCACTCACCTTCTGGTTTTTGCATTGGCAGGATCAATAGTTCACTGGGTCGAGTAAAACTGACGTACATTAGACGCTTATCTTCTTCTAAGGCATTTTTGTGTTCTTGTATGCCTACAGAAGATTCTTCCACTCGATCTTTTAATGCGATACCTGTAGCTTGCTTGCCAAATGTCCATGGCCAGTATCTTAGTGCTCGACCTTTTAATGGCTGACTGACATCTAGGTCATTTGATTGACTGGTTACTCTTAAACCCCATAATCGACTGCGTACCTTTTTATGTAAATCCAGTGCAATTACTACAGGCCATTCCAATCCTTTAGCTCCATGGTGGGTTAACAGTTTTACGGCTAGCTGACTATTTGCTGCCTCCATTAAATCAATATCTTCGCTGGATTTCCCATTGAGCCAAAGTATCAGGCCTGCAACAGTCGCTGGAAGTTTTTCTGATTGACAGAATTGCTCATATTCTTCAGCCATTAGCTCTAACTGATTTATGTTCTGCAACCGCTGACTGGCACTACGGTAAGTATTTGACCATTGCAATACTATTTTACGCGCCTGTATGGTATTGATGACTACGCTCAATGCTTCAGAAGGCGTTAAGTGGCTTAGTCGGTGACCTTGTTGCTCAAGGTTCTGTACTATCGCTGATTCACGCCCCCATTCGGATTCTTTGTAATCTTCATTCTGAATAAAATCAAGACGGGCATTCAGCCATTCTTCCGGTTCTTTGCATTCACTCAATACCAGCAGTTCTGTCACTGACAAGCTGTCTCTTTTTGGATCGAGTAAAAAGCGGAGTCCTGCTAAAATGAGGGTAGATTCTGGTGTACTCAATAAGCCTGATGTCTTCCTTGCTGTGGGTATGCCCCAGGCATCCAGTGTAACTGCAAGATTGTCGAGCGCATCATTGGATCTAGCCAGTACCGTTATATCGCCATATTGTATTGGTCGCGAAATATTATGGTGCCGATCCTCTATCGGGTAACCAGAAGCCACTAAGGATTGTATGCCTTGTGCCAGGTTGTGCTCTCTTTTCCCTGCATTTGAGCCTTTCAACTGCCAGTAAGCGACAGCGGGGGTTTTCTTTTTTGATGTGAAAGCAGGCGTTAAACGTACCCTGTCTTCGGGTAATGTATTTGAAAAAGCAGGCACAAATATTTCATTAACATAACTCACTAGCTCTGGGCACGAACGCCAGGAGTTTTCCAACACTTCTACTTTGCCACCCTTTTTTTCCAGTTGCTCGATAATACCGATCATTAATTCAGGATCAGAACCACGAAACCCATAAATTGCCTGCTTAATATCGCCTACCCAAATAACCTTTTTAGCCAACTGCGCTAGTTTTAGAAATAATGCTAATTGAATGGGTGAAGTATCCTGAAATTCATCAACCATGAGCAGATCTAATTCGTCTTGCATCACTGAAGAAACCGCAGGATTATCCAGTACCTGATAAAGCAATTGTTCCTGATCGACAAAATCAATCATACCTTTCTTTTGTTTCATGCTTTGAAACTGTTCTAATGATTGCGAAGCAATCAGGAATATATCATTAATAAAAGTTTTTAAGTCATTCTGAAAATTTGAATTCTTTTCAAATTCCGAAGCAATTATTGAAACAGGTTCGGCAATAACTTCACTCTTTTTAGCAGGACCTGACTTTGACAGTTTTACCCAATCTGCCCAACAGTATCGCTGGGTTTTCAGCTTTCTCTGACAATCCTTTATAAATGATACATACCCTCGTGTTCCTTTGGTTTTATCAACTTTAAGATCAATATTTGCAATTGCAGTTTGTATAGCTGATAGCAATTCAGCATTGAGATCTCTTTTACTAGCCGCTGGTAAGAACTTGAATAGTTCATCAATACTTGTTTTGCTGAATGCCGCTAACTGAGCGGAGGGTAGATTATTCGCTCTCGCCGTTTGCACAATGCCTTTTACTTCTTTACGCCAGTCATCGATGCTAAGTCTTTGCGCAAGAGCATTCATAGACTTAACCTTATCCAACGTCAGAACAGACTCAAGAGCAACTGCGAATAAATGTTCAGCCGCTTGCTCTTCTATTACGTTTTGCACAGGTGACAACCCTGCTTCAAAAGAAAAACGTTTGAGTAATTGACCGCAAACACCATTCACCGTACCGATGAGAGCCTGCTCCATTCTTACTGCCAGGTCGTTATGCCCCGTTTCATTGAGGCGCTGCCTCACACGTCCACGTAACTCATTGGCGGCCAGTTTTGTAAAGGTAGTCGCAATAACGCCTGAGGGTCTAAATTCATCGGCCTGTTCTATGAGTAATTTGCCCAGGTCTTGCGTCAGTCTATAAGTTTTTCCACTGCCTGCACCGGCACTGATGAAGGTAATGTTATCCATACTCGTTTCTATAACCATTACGACTTCCTCCAGCCAGTCAGTGCCCCGTAATCGCTGTAATAATCGTTACTATCAGGTATTGGCAATCCATCTTCTCCCGGTTGTGAGTTTTCATCAGGTTCTGAATTTTTTATAGTGACCTCAATCACTCCCTGGTTGATCTGCACCTGTCGCCACTGCCAGGTATGTTTTATTCGTTGCCAAACCTGTTTGATATTTTCATCTGAATTTTTATTCACTACCCAGGCTTTAGGAAAGAATTCATTGTTGTGAGATAACAGAACAGCATCATCAATAATGAAATAGGCTACTGGTGGCCATCCCTGAGATTTCAACTTCAGATCTCTCAGGTATGAATAGATGACGAGTTGTAGGTGTTTGTTCTCGCTGAGATCATTTTCTTTATACTTTTTTCCTCCCCATTTGATATCAATAATGGCTTCTAACCCGTCACTATTGACTACTCGAACATCAATGGAGCCTGAAAGCATACCTCCGAAAAATACACCTTCGTTGTAACCTTCCATTTCTATTTCAACTACTTTGGCAGCACGTAACTGTCCAATTAGTTCAAATAGTGATCTTCTGGTCGTTTCTTCAAATCGGGCTTTTTCAATCGTTCGACCCGGTTGCAATAGCACCAGTCCTTCCTGATTTAATAGCTGGTTAAAGGCTTCGTCAAACCAGTCATTGATAGATTTATTATCTAATTTTTTATCTGTGAGAACATGGTTGTTATTTAAAAAAAATAATTCATACAAATGGTGAACCAATGTGCCTTTCAGCAAATTGCCATCTGCTATTTCAACCAGCGCACCTGACCTCAGCCGTGCTTTATAATTTAAAATCCATTGATAAGGACTTTTGAACATGAGCTCCAGGCTGGAGAATGACTCACGCTCTCTTTTCCCTAAATTCTTATCCGGTTTTATTTCCCACCACCGGCGATAGGCTGGTAGAGAATTAAATTCAGAACCCTGCATATTTGCACTCTCTTTACTTAGAGAATTTCCTGTTAGTAACTCATCATCCAGAGTTATTGCTTCCCACCCATCCATACTACTAATCATTTGATCCACCAGAGGATGTTGATTTTCACAGTCATCATGCAGGATGAGCATGAGTTTCTTTGTGGCCGATAAGATGGGTTTCATGCTATTAATAGCATCCATTTTATACAAATCTTCGGGCATGATTAAATCCACGCCATTTGATTCAAGACATTCAACTTCTGATTTTGAGAATGGATTTACAGGCTTACTTTGCCCCTGAATATCCCACCAAATCACCGTATCAAAGTGACTTATAAACGTTGATGGGGTCGTTGTCGCTACTAAATTTATGGGCTTGTCTGGTGAGCATTCAGCATAGCGGTCGATTAAGTCGGTACCGCTGCCGGTCACTTGCTCAATCAAATAATGGATTTGCTCAGATGATAAAAGCATTTCCTGATCTTCAAAGTGCCCCAGGACAACCGCTAATTCATTTACCTGATTATTAGCAGCTCGAAATAGTGCAATCTGGGCTTCATCATTATCAAGCGCTAATCGCCTGGCGATCCAGTCGACTATCAGTAAAGTTCGATCATGTAAAACATCTAAAGGAATACCTTCAGTGACTTTATATCTCTGTGGGTTTAGCCAAAGATCAATTACTTCCCTAATTTTCTTTTGCGAAGCTTCATCATCTTTTTTCAGTAACTTTTCTAAGGTTGAATTCCATGATGTGCCATTCATCCCAGGGCTATCTGCTACGACAGAGGCCAGTGCCCTTCTCAGGCCTTTTGGTATAGGGGCATAAGGTAGTAGCAAAAATCCTAATAAGGTTTCCGGGTTAAGCGGTTCCCAGAGCAAATCAATTGCCAATGGAAGTAATTGTAGTAAAGGCCGTGCTGAAGAATATCGTTTGAACCCTGACCGGGGTAAGTTAAATCTTTCAAAAGCTTCATCAAGTTCTACGCCATCGCTACTTGAAAGTAATGCTGTATTTTCTGAATCCGAATTTAAAAATGATGCTACTGCTAAAGCTGATACAGACTTTGAACCGGATTTAACAACCTGAACACTGCCATCATTTTTCAGGATTGGTTTAACAATATCTTCCGAGTTATTTAAAGCAGGCTCTCCGGACTGTAACTCTATGAGTGTCTGCTGTAAGCGTCTTAAATCAGTTCCGGCTTCAGCTTTGGGTGACAGAACATCCACTTTCCTTTCATCAAATGAACGAATGACCAATCTCCATTTTTTTGGAAAATTAGCGATAGGATCAATTAGCTGTAACTCATTAATTTGAGTTTTCTGATGCTGTAGAGCTGTGAGTACAGCCTGTAACCTTTCACCCTCTCCTGGAGCTAGCGGTATTTGACTTTGCTTTTCTATATCCGCTACATCAAGCAATTTTTTCTCGTTTCCTGATGTTAAATTATCGTTCCTTATCTGGCCATTCCAGCCTCCTGAATACCATTGATCTCTCCAGTTCAATAGTTCGGCAGCTACATTAAATTTATCTACCAAGCAACTTTTCTCAAAAAAGCGTCCCTCAATACCTGCTGACTCCATTCTTTTCAGGTAGCTCACTACTCTTGATGTATATGAGCTATCCCGAACAGGAATACCCAACTGTGTTTCTAATATATGTAGAAACCCATCCGGGCCAACAGTTTTGATCCCAAGACGATTTTCTTTTTTATGGGGGTTCATGCCATCGGCATGGAGTCCAAAGATTATTTTCATTTAATATTTCCTTTTACTAATTTTATTTTTGTTATTTTACAACCCACCTAAGACAAATTATGTCGCTCAGCTAAGCATTATATTTATCGAACATTGCTTTGACCATTTCAATCATTTCTTTTCGAAGTTTTGCCGGTTGTTTTACCTCAACACCATCCCCAAACCCTAGTAACCACCAGCGTAGCTGCTGGGTATCCTTTACTGTCGCAGTGAGCAAACTACTGTTTTCATCAATTACCTTAATTACCTGATCTTCACTTAGTGCGGTTTCCTGTAAATGTTTGGCAATATATTTATTGATCAGTAATTTTAGCCTGATGCTTTTATCCTGCTCGATATAATCAAACTCTCCACTTTGAATATAGGTATCCAGATGAAAGCTTATTTTTTTAACCGTTTTATCTAACAGTTTTATGTCACTCATCCTGTGCAGCACTAGCTGCTTGATATCACTATAGCCCCAAAGCGTTGCCAACAGATAGATAACTTGATCTCGAATAACCAGCCCCCGTGGACTAACTTCATATTCTTGTTCTTCACCATGTCTCGGATGGTATGTGACATGAAATTGCTTATCCATCAGCAAAGCCTGATAAACAGTATCAATGACGGTTTCTTTTATGTCAGGGGGTAAAAGATGCTGAGTTCTAGATAACACCCTAATTTTATTTCTCCACTGTTTGAGCTTCTTCCCTTTCATTCCATCTAAAACATTTCCTGCAAGTTTAATGTGAGAACTGATGTTATTTAAAATTTCAGGTGGCATTAACAGACCCAGAAATTTTTCACTTAAATAAAAAGTCATCGCAGTATTAATATCCATTGAGGGGAGATCGTATACAGGAGAATTCTTTGACCATGACCAGCCGAAGGGCTTGTCACGTTCATCACTTATTAATGGAAAATTTTTAGAGAGCTTTATAAGATCACGTTGAATGGTTCTATCGGTAGTATCATAGCCATGGACATTCAATTGCTTATTGATTTTTTGAACAGATACTTTTCTCGGTGATCGCGGAATAAGCTGTAACATCACCCAATGCCGATATAAAACATCACTCATGGTTAGTCCTCTTGTCTTGTGATCCAGATGAAATTATCATTATTAATTGCAGATCTCATTAAAAATTACTCATAGAACAATTCAGAGTCATCACTGCTAACTGTCAACTCAATCACTTTTGGCACATAGTTGTTCATACTCATTTCTTGGCCAATTTTCTCAGATATATCGATAGAACCCCACTTATAGAAAAAAATCTCATCAATTCTTTGATAAAGTTCTTTTCTTTATTTAATTTATTTCCCATCAAATGATCCTTTTTAAAAGTATTCAATTATTTATACTACTTCAATGCGACTAAATATGTCGCACATTTAAGACTGAGTATAAATTTGGTGATTTTGCTATTTTACTTGTAAATCGAAGGTTCTACTTACTCCTATGTCCGGTATGGAGGAACTAGGAAGTTAGAATTTGGATTTTCTGGTTTAAGTATTTTTTTCAATAATCTGATAGCTAAGATTTCCCAGAGTATCGAAATCATCCGATTTCCTATTAGGATTCATACAAATCATTTTATCTCACTTCAAATAGATCGAATTCCAATTTTCTTGAAAAATAATGAGTAGAGATTAAAAATCTGTGCACCAATACACATAAGAGCCCCAGCTAAAAATCATGTAACCTCTTCTGCTTTTAATCCGTTTTAAATCCGTTTTTAACCCGTATTTATATCTTCATTATCTGTTAATAAATCTGTACCGGTGGTACTTATTACCCCCCCAAAAAAGCTGGATTAAAAAAATAAAAGATAACAGAGAGCACAATACCTATTACAAATACTGAGCCGATTATTACAACAGTCTCTGTAGCAGCTGTTTTAGTTATACCCCACAAACTTATCTCCTTGCCAGTCAGTTTGCCAAGTAAGACCCAGTAGACCAAGAAGCTAAAAATTGAAATAATCACCATTGCACCAATCTGCAAAGCACCATCTATAGTGGCTGCATCACCCTGAAGCCCTATCCTCACAGCATATCCCAGCGAAAATCCAGCCAATAAGCCTGCCAAGGATCTCCCTGTTACCGCTATGCCTGAATTAAAGTAGGAAACATCAATGCCAAGAACACGCTTGGTGGACCAACGAGTAATCACTGTATTTGCCGCCAGCGATAATATAAAAAGAACACCGATAAAGAGAATTGCATTCATACTGATTCACCAACTTGCATAATTATATTTTTTGTTAGAATGTACTTCATTATTGGCAATAATTAAATATGTCACTCGCAGAAAGTATAGTTTTATTTACTGGGATAATTCTGATTATTATTAGGTGTCACCAATATAAGGCGAAAGCCCCCCTTAGGAGAGCTAAAACTCCCTTAAATGAGCAAGACATAGCAACGGCCACCCCAGCATCATTGCACGGCAGGCCGAACCAAGTGCTGCGCCTAAGACGGTTGTTTTTTATCATTGATACTAAGCACCGAGCAAAACATCGCGTTTATCCATCGGATATCGCCCAGTAATCTGTTTATCCAACAATTCTTGAAAGCCTGGGTCACCAGGTTTGTGATTTTGGTTTATTACGATTCCCCAGTACAAGTAATAAACCTAAATATCTCAAGGTGAAGCTATATAGTTATAATCATGTGGTCCGATTGTTCAGACGCTACAAACAGGTGAACTACTCGTCACTAAAGCAGCGAGCTTCTAAAAGAGCTGTTTACACAGCTCGATTGTCTATTTAGCGCATCCACGGTTGTTGCTTTCTGAGTTGAAAGACTTACAAAACCTTCGCAACCTAAAGACGGCAATTCCACCACCTTCTTTCTCCTAACACTGGCTTTACGAACAGTCTTCTCTTTTGAAAACTTTCCTGATCGTATCAGCATGATTCCTCGTTTTTTTATTACCTTTGACGCATTGTAATCGGCATTGTCTGTATGACCACAGGATAAACATTTAAATTCTGATTGAGAGGGCCTGTTTTTCTTTTCAGTGTGCCCGCATTTTGCACATTCCTGACTGGAGTAATGGGGTTTTACCTTTAAGAACAATTTGCCTTTGAGCTTTAATTTATACTCTGCAAAAGACCTTATCTGACCCAGGTTTACATTCAGCAGGGATTTATTTAATCCGGATTTAGCTTTAGCGCCGTTGCGTAACCAGTGCCCGGTTTCCGGGCATGGTTTTGCTTTGGGCCGTAAAACCATATTATTGAGTTTCAGCGCTTCAAAAACAACGACCAAAGGCGCTGAATCAGCAATATCTTTTGAAATATGGTGCGAGGTATTTCTACGGATATGGGCGATCTTTTCCGATTGCTTTCGTATTTTAGCCTGTTGTTTTTGCTCGCCCTTTGTGCGCTTTCGCTGAATGCCTGACTTCTTATCATTGGCTCTGGCCATCCGTGCATAACGGCGTTGGTATTTGCTTTTCTTTCTTTCAACATCGAGTAAAGATTTTTGTACGTCTTACGGCATATGATAAACAAAACCTTTTGATGAAACGGCTTGTTTATTAATCCCAAGGTCGATGCCCACCACGGCCTGTTCCAGCTCTTTATGGGTTAAGGTGGATGCAATGTGCTCCACTTCTGATTGGGTTAAATCTTCATTACTGTAATCATAGGCCATGGACAACCAGAACCGAGAACCCTTTCTGGATAAGAAGAAAGCTTTCCCCGCTTTCTCTTTGGGAAAGGGTAAGACTACCCCGGCTAAATAACGACCATGGTCTTCTTTTTTATCACTACGTTTAATCTGAACCAGACATCGATCATCATCGATATGCTGGACATCGAACAATTCGTTGGTGACGTAACAATTACGCTTTTTATGTTTGGCTTTGACTTTGGGCTTTTTACGCAATCCGACTAAAGCCGCATTCATGGCTTCAAACCATTTTGCCCCGGCATTACGTCGGATCTGGGAAGGAATGTCCGAGAGGAACTCAAAACTTTGCTTTAGTTTGGCAACCTGAGTGTTAATAATGGCTTTCCTGATTCCGGTTTACCCGCTTCTAACCATTCCTTGTAGCCCCTGTCCGCTTCCATTGTTTTCTGATTGTAAATTACGGTATAACAACCAATCCAACGGGCAAGCTCTTGCGCTGCCTGGCTGGACAATTGATGGGTTATTTCAACAGAATGACCTAATTTGGTTTGCATTCGGAACTCATCAAATCCCCCGTCATACCTGTTCCAGACAGGCATTAGGTTGATCTAAACTTCGCGGTGACACAGCCATGGGGTAAACCCCTTCGCCGCCAGCGTCGCGCAATTGTGGCCCCTTTGTTCCTACGGGTGCCAATTGGGTTAACCCTTTGATTTCTGTATTTTTAGCTGCATTAATATCTCGATCATGGACTACACCGCATTGCGGGCATGTCCAGGTTCGGATTTTCAGCGTCAGCTTTTCTGCTTTGTAATCACAACCCGGTGTTGAGCACAGCTTACTGGACGGGAAGAACCGGTCTACTTTAATCAGGGTTCTGCCATACCAGTCAGATTTATATTCCAGTTGTCGGGTGATTTCACCGAAGGAGACATCCAGGATAGAACGGTTTAAACCAGATTTTTGCTTAACCTTTTTACCAGGATTATCGAGGGTTCCCTTACTGCTACGAGACAGACCGGATACATTCAGATCCTCAATCATGATCACTTGGTTATCGTTGATCATGCGTCGGGTTATTTGATGAATGTATGCATGGCGTTCATCGGCAATACGGGTGTGTAATTTTGCAATGCGGAATTTGGTTTTTAAACGGCGGTTTGACCCTTTCTGTTGTCGGGCCAAGCGTTGTTGTAAACATTTGAGCTGAACTTTCTTTTTCAATAAATGGCGTGGATTAACAAACTGGGCACCGTCAGAGAGTGTCATGACTTGATTAACACCCAGATCAATACCAACGGTTTTACCCACTGCCGGCAAAGATTGAATAGCTTCTTCAACGGCCATTGATACAAAATACCTACCTGCTGAATCTTTGCTGACAGTGACCATCTTGGGCAGTCCTTCCGGTACCCTGGTCCAGCGTACCTTGATCTGTCCAAGTCCGGGAATCTTGAGCAGTTCACCGGCTTTGTAATTTTTAACGATCACGCGCTGGTCTAGCTGAAAACGAATGGACTGCAGCTGGTGACGACTCTTAAATCTGGGATAACCAGCACCTTCTTTGAAGAATTTCCGAAAGGCTGCATCCTGATCTCTCAAGGCCTGACTATAAACGGTTGTCGGTGTGTCTTTCAACCAACGGTAAGACTCCAGCTTTTTAAGCTCAGTCAGCCCCCGGCTAAAATCGATGCCAGTGACTGATTCGAAATATTCTTTATAAATATTTGATCGCCAGGCCAGGCAGGTATTCCAGACAAAACGCTTTGACCCAAAAAAACGGCTCAATAATTGAATCTGTGTTTTGTTTGGGTAAATTCGATATTTATAGGATCGACGCTTCATGAGTCTCATTATAATGCACAGAGAACATATTGAGAACAATTAAAGCGAAGTTATTTGATTTATGAAAGCTATTTGGCCTGTGTTTCTCCTACGCCAACCGTCTCAGCGGGGTCGTCGGCTCCTTGCCTCCTTCGAGGTACGCCCGACAGACTTGCAATTGCGGAAAACATACCTAAAATAAATGGATAATTAAGGATATGGTAAGAATGGAATCACAAAACACACGACAACAATATCAATCCAACATCGATCAACTTGATTACTGGATCAAAAGGGCCAAGCTGGTATTCGAGCTCAACAAGATGTACTCACAGGTTGAAATCGCCTCAGGCAGTTTAAAAATTCAACTTCTGAATAAAATAGAGAACCATGAGGCTCGGCTGGAGCAATTGTATAGAACCAACCATCTGTTTCACCCCTGAGTTTTCTCTGACAAACCCCAGGCATTCAGTAACCCATGCAGCTCATCAATTGAGTTCCACTCAAATGTTAAAGTGCCTCGACTTTTCTTTTGATCAAAATCAAGCTTTGTAGGCATGGAGTAGCGTTCTGAAATAATAGACTCCACTCGATTAATATCGGAGTTCTCTCTTTCAACGCACAGCCCTTCCTTACTCAATAAAACTTTCAGCTCTACCGCGCGTTTCCCAACCTTACGGACACTCCAGCCATGACGAACTGCCATTCTGGCGAGATCAAGCTGTAGCCGCACAGACAAGGTTACGAGATGTTTCCCGTGGCCTGCATCCAGATCCCCTGCCCTCAGATAATTCTGAATGGTTGGATGCAATTCCAAAAGTCGTAAACTGTTAGTGATATAAGATCGGGATTTACCAGTACGCTTTCCTGCTTCCTGGTGAGTTATATGTAGCTGATCAATTAACGCCTTAATACCTTCAGCCTCTTCAATAGGATTAAGATCTTCTCGCTGTAGATTCTCAATCAACGCCATTGATCTCGCCTGATCATCTGTTAGATCGTTACGAACTATCACCGGTACCTGATATACCATCGCTAACTGGGAAGCTCTCCAGCGACGCTCACCAGCGATTATCTCAAATAAACCGTCTAACTTGTCGAATCGTGTGATAATTGGCTCAATGATACCCACCTGCTCAATACTATCAGCCAACTCCTGGAGCTTGGTTTCATCAAAATGCCTTCTTGGCTGCCAGCGCCCCCTTTTAAGCAAGTCTACATCCACAAATCGATCGTTTTGTTCTGTTACTACCATATCAATACTATTCACTCCGCCTTAATGTTACACGTAGAACATTGTAAATTCTAAAATAATCAACAGCTTATGAAAATCAAAGTGTAAAATAACAGTTCTGAGATCAAAATTTAATCCCCATACACCTACGTTGAATTGCCGCTCTGATTATTGATGCCATACTTGGGTTTAGAAATGGTTTTTCTGACGATAGCCTTCTCACCTCATGGGTTAATTTTTCATGCAAGGTTAACGGTATTGTGTACACATCTACTTCACCTTTAAAGATGCTCGCCTGTGACATTAACGCCCCCTCCCAGTCCTTTCGACTGATCATCGCCTCAATCGCTACACAGATCCACTTACTTTTTTGTCTGAAATTATACCCCTCTTTAATCATTGTTTTAGGGATATCCTCTTTCATATACTTAGGCATCCTGATAGTAATTTTTTTTACTCGTGAAGATGCTTTTGCACCTGGAAGTTTTGGTCTATCCATTATCTTGCTCCCACAAGTCGAAAAAATGAATAAAAGCTTTTTTAACTTTTGTGGGATTACTCCAATCAACAGAATCAAACTCAACATGCAGTTTTTTATCCAGATTAGTAAAAATTAATTTTTTTACTGATCCAAGATTTGTCGTTTTTACACCTATACTGTGTTTTCTGGGACCGTCCACCGGTGGACGCTTTTTCCCGACATTCCGTTCAAAAACCTCTTGCTTATCCTCTGCATGCGCAATTTCCGCTAATAGAGAAAAGGATAATTTATCTTCTTTAACCAGGTCGATCGCTTTACCAACCCAGGTATTACTACGCTCAGTCAGTACCTTTACCCACTTGAATGCTTGCGACCGATTAACACCAATCGTACCGGTAAGCTCACTCCAGTGTATTGACTGATCGTCTGCCTCTTTTCTCTCTGTAATACGAAGTGCCCAATTCAGTTTTGATTTTAGCGTAAGACCTTCATGAAGATTATCAGCCATACCAATTTTTTCAATCATCATAGGATCTGGCTTACGCACAAAAACTTTAACTGGAATCAGAGTTGATTCCAGTAGACTTAAATCTGGCGTTTCATTAATCACCGAATCAAAAGAAACTCCACCCTTTTCAAGCTGCTCTGATGCAATGTGAAATAGACTATAAATCATGGCCATAGTCCGACGCTGACCACCAATCAGTCTTACACGCTGACCAGGTAAGCTGTAGGCTATAGGAGGATTATTCATGCCAGTATCTTTGATACTAATTGCCAGCGTTACAATACCAATAAGATCATGTTCTTTTTCTGTATGCAATGGATCGTCTTTTTCAATCCAACCGCGAATAACATCATCAATAGTTAAATAGATATCACGTGGCTGCTCATCCCATAGCTGAATAGAAGCCACTGGTATTCTTGTTACATGGTAATCTTTTGTATTGGCTTTATCAGCCGCTTCCATTTTAGCAGCCACGTTTTCAATAGTTTTTTTACTAACCCCTCTTCTAATACCGGGTCGTCTGGGTTTTTTTGTTTCAGCGCTCATCACTAAATACCCTCTTATAAATTACATCACAAAATTGTTCTGCTTCAATTTTTGCTGGCGTTTTATCATGCATCTCAAACAAGGACTGAGGGTTTGCATAGGTCGAAGAACTGTTGGCATACGTTTGTAAGTAACGCATAGGAGGAGTGATCAGCTTATCTGAAAAATAACTACCCTCCGCATTCAGGTCATCATAGGTATTCCTTTGGGCCGCTGAACTCTTGTCGTACTTCGTTGGTAATACGCCTACCAGGTTTAATCGATCTCCTATTCTTGAACGATTTTCTGTTTCCCAGAGCTGGGCCATATCAGCCATTCCAGAAACTGAATCCTCCTGCATTTCTGTAGGTATTAATAAATGAGTAGCCGCCCTGACAGCAGATGCTGTCAACGAGGAAGCTTGAGGAGGCGTATCAATCACCACAACATCAATCTCATCCTGGTAATACTCATCCAGAAAAATTGTCCTCATTAAATTTACGATATCCTCTTCACGATTGATTTTTTCTACCTGATCAAGAAACTCCTGCAATTCAGTTTTATGCGATGGGATGAACTTAAGGTTCTGGTATTGAGTTGAATAAGGCTCAACGTAACCAATTTTAAATAACTCGGAAATTGACCAATACCCAGGAGGTGGATATGGAAGCTCATCCCAGTCTGGGTCATCTGCATTAAATTCAGGATGAATGGGCGGAGAACCATCATCACGCATTTCAACAAAACGGGCTGAAAAATTACATTGGGGGTCAATATCAACACCCAGTACACGTTTACCCTTATTTAAAAAATATTCGGTGATAATTTTCGAAAGACTGGTTTTACCAACACCCCCTTTATGATTATTTATTGTTAAAACCTTAAGAGAGGGGTAATCAAATTCTTCTTGTGCTGGGTTCACCATTTCTGGGCCTCCAATTATAAACCGTCCACCGGTGGACGATTAGTTATCAGATGTTTAATTATAGGTAAATACAAACCGTCCACCGGTGGACGGTTGTTAATTCATTGAACGCTTGATTATACTGTACAATCAAGCGTTCAGTAAAATTAATTTGTCTGAATAATGAAATACTGGTACATTACAGAAAATTTACACACTATATATAGTGTATACCGTATTGAAATAGCGCTAAATCGATTGCTCGTCCGGAGAGAGGGGATAAATGAGTAATAATAATTATATGCTTGAGAAACTGGCAAACCTCGCAGAAATCTCAAAAGAAAGGAATCGGCTGAAAGAACAAGAAACCAAGAAAAGCTCTAAGCCTGGTAACCCTAACCGTAAATTATCCACACACCTTCTTGAGGACGCGAATGACACGCTGGATAAAAACCAGCAGTTAGGCCTTTTTGACAGTTACGAAATTACAAAAACCAAATCATTTCCAACACTGCTTGGACGCTTACCTATATTTATCCCCGGCCCATCAAGCCGACAAAAGGAAATGATCGATGAGGACTTTGCATTAACCTTTAAAACTCCTTTTGGAAGAGGGCGTCGATTCGGCCCCCCGGTTTCGTGCAAAGACGAAGAGGTTCTGTTTGCATTGTTACGACTATCTGAAAAACGCCTTGTGGGTAAAGGGGATCGTTTGCCGATTGCTCTTGAACGGTCTGGGCAGTGGTTAACAGATGAAAAGAATAACTTAACTGTTCAGATAACAATGGCCACTATTGGGCAAATAATTGAAGAGCTGGGGTTACGCACTAAAGGTGGTAATAATTACAAAAATGTTCTCGCATCCTTAAAGCGACTTAATCAAATTAGCATTGAACTGGAAACCCGAAAGCAGGATATGTATTTTGGAACATCCTGGACAGGTGGAAAATTCAGAATAGTCGATATCGAATGGAAAACATACACGGACCAGGGGCTTATATTTTGTCAATTTACACCTCTAATGGTGAAATGGCTTAAAGAGCATGCGACATATTACAGCTGGGATATTCGACGCCAATTGAAAACAGATAATGGCAAAACCTTACATCGCTTTCTAAGCACCCAAGGGAATAGCTATTCACAATCGTTGGCCTATATAGCTGACACAATTGAATGGTACGGAAATAGATCTCGATTAAAACCTCAGATGCAATCTATTTTGGAAACATTAAAGGATGACCATCAATGGTGTGATTTCAGAATAACGGGGAATGGGCGAAAGGCCCCATACCACCTGGATTTTTGGCGTACCAAAAAATAAACCCTGTATAGAACCAATGTTTTTCTACTGGTGGATGATTTACCTTTTGCTGCAGCCCGGAAATTCACCCGCATAAGCGGGGATATAAGGATTTCAAGTAGCACTTTAACTTCGTACTGTAATGACATGAATGCAGTTAAAGCATCTATCAATAGCATCGTAAATAATTCCAACTCATTAAAAGGCCACTAAAAATAAAGATTATCCATATAATCTAACCGCATACCGTTATTACATCCAATTAAAGTCCACAGCTAGACGGCACATAACTACTTAATCCGGATTACAGTAACGTACTGGAATTACATGGATTTAATAAACTCAATAATATCAATTACATAACGAAATAAAATTAAGAAAAAATCCATAAAATATAATAGTAAACGTATCTTTTTATCGTACTGGAACGACATGAACGGAATCAATTTTAGTTTAAATAGGCACTATTAACTGAATAAAAGCCGAAATCGTCCACCGGTGGACGGTCTTCTATTGTATTACCCTGCTACAAATTAGGCCTCACCAGTTGATATATTGTTAAAATCAATAATGTAGAAACAGTTGAGGTAAAGAAAATATTTATGTCGTACTGGATTAACATGGAAATGAAGTTTTCCCCTGAACAATTCATAGACACCACCTCTAACGAATCTAACATATTGATAAATATAGTTTTTTAAGTAAAATATTTCCTAGCTTCAATAAGTCTTTTTAAAATTAAACTAAACACTTCCGAAGATATCGATTTTAACAATGGAATTTTCCAAAATGGAGAATAAGGATCTTATGAAAGCAGATGCGCCTGAAAATAAAATCATAATAGTTATACACAGGGTTCGTACTAGGATGACATTGAGTTCGTACTAAACTGACAGAAATGTCGTATTAGAGGCGCATGGATCTCGTACTAGAATCGCATGGGTAACGTACTGGAATAACATGAATATCTCTCATTGAACAAGTAAGTCCTTGATTCTCTTAGTGATTTTATGCCGCATTATTCTCCTAGTACTTTAAAGTATTTATTAGTATTTAATAGTAGCAACACTTTCAGCGTTGCTCTTTGTAATATAAATAAAACTAAAAACCAAACCAAGACCGATTCCAATCCACTGAATAAATTAAATCACAAGATATTAAATAATACCCGAAAAGGGTACTCAGAAAAAACGGAATTCAGCATGAAGTGTAAGACAATAGGATTCTTTAACGGGAAGCTTCATGCAAACACCAACAAATTCAATACGATTAGCTGCAATATCGGATTATCACGGTACAGCAATAATCATGCTTACTGTTACCCAAAAAAATAATCCCTAACAAACTGAAAATAAAACTCGCCATATCCGGAATTGTTGCCATCTTTTTTTGTTATTTCCTGATGACACTATTTTTATATTAATTTAGATTATCCTTTATGATTGAACCCAAAAAAGAAACTCTTGAGTTAGACAGAGGCCTGGTTGAAGAGCTGCTGCTATATTCAAATAATGAATTAACTCGAATACGACGTAATCGGATCTTTAATTATTTCGTAAAAGGAGGCCTTGTAGTCGGTGTATTAATGATTGCCTATATTATAGGTGGAACAAATGTAGGCGGAGCTATGGGGGATAAACACAAACATCACCTTGCTTATGTCGAGATCTATGGCCCCATTGCTAGTGGCCAGCTGGCGGATACTAATCGACTAATCCCTTCGCTACATAAAGCATTTGAAGACCCTTTATCAAAAGCCGTCGCATTGCGTATTAACTCGCCAGGTGGATCACCCGTGCAAGCGGGACAAATGTACAAAGAGATTAATAACCTCAAAGAAAAGTATCCAGATAAACCTCTGTATGCAGTTATTGAAGAGCTAGGTGCATCAGCTGCTTACTACATTGCTTCTGCCGCTGACAAAATATATGTCGATCCAGCATCAATGGTGGGTTCTATAGGTGTGATTTCTGCCGGCTTTGGTTACAGCGATGTCATGGAAAAAGTGGGTGTAGAACGTCGAGTGCTCACGTCTGGTACTAACAAGTCATTACTGGATCCTTACTTACCTATCGATCCAAAAGTAGTCGACTACTGGAAAGAAATGCTCAATGAAATTCATGGACAGTTTATAGCGGCTGTTAAAGAGGGTCGAGGTGACCGATTAAAGGCGGATTATCCCGATCTTTTCTCCGGGTTAATCTGGACCGGGCAGAAAAGTATTGAAATTGGATTAACTGATGAAGTAGGGAGCATGGCAAGTGTATCCCGCGCTACTGTGGATAATTTAAATATAGTGAATTACACACCATCCCCCGATTTACTAAAACAACTGGTCGATAGTACCCACGCAATGGTATCTGCAGCGAAATACAGCATGATGACCCCTCAACTGTATTAAATATACAAAGGAAAAGAAATATGAAAAAACTTGTAATCTTATCCTGGGTGTTGGCGATATCAGGCATTACTGCAGCTGCGTATGCTAACTACCAGGTGACACAACTAAATACAATGGTGACAGAGCTTCGGAGCCAAAACCAATTCAACACGATGCTTGAGAAAAATGCGCCCGAATTTAATGATCATATACAAAAGCGTATTTCGGTCTTTATTGATAATGAGCGCAAGAAGGTTGCCCAGGCAAAATTCAACAAATATAAAAGTGCAAGTACATCACTTTCAAATGAAGGCAAGCGTATATATGGTTCGGAAAAAGCACGTTATACGCTGGTTGAATTCTCGGACACAGAATGCCCATATTGTAAAAAGTTTCATGACACGCCCAAACAGTTGGTTGATGCGTCGAATGGACTGGTGAACTGGGAATGGAAGCACATGCCTCTGGGATTTCATAATCCATCAGCACTGCAAGCATCCGTTGCGGCAGAGTGTGCTAATGATATTGGCGGTAATCAGGCATTCTGGACATTTTTGCAATCTGTGTTTGATACAACCAAAGGAAACGGGCAGGGGGCAGGTAACTTGATAAATCTGGCAATGGATTTAAATCTTGATACGGAAGCCTTTGCAAAATGCTTAAAAGATCCAAAGCATCTGGAAAAAGTACAAGCCGATTTGCAACATGCTGAGTCGATTGGTGTGAAGTCAACGCCGGTTACTTATATTGTGGATAACAAGACAGGCCGGCAACTTAAAATGAAAGGTATGGTGAAGCCTGTGGCACTGGTATCCGCTATTCAAAAACTGAAAAAAGAAGCTGATGATGTGTCTTCCTCAGAATCAGCAAAGCAAGAAAAAAAGGGGTAATAGCAATGGGGATATTTAACTGGAAAAACAAAGCAACTGACCCACAGCAACCGCATACAACGCAAACAGTAAATTATGCGATTCCTTACTACAGAATAATTCGAGTAAGAATGTTCTGGATCATTCTATTTTTTATTCTGGGCGCAACTTCGCAGTTTTTATTGGCTGTATATATACCTGATTTGTGGAACTATATTTATGGTGTATTTGCCAAAAATGTTCCAGCTCTTTAATGAATTTTAACCTAAATTGTATTGTGTAATAAAAAATTTAGAGAGAAACTATATTGACAAATATCTGTAGACTGATTGAGGCGATCCCGTACCGAGGAGTTAGAAGCGAAAATCGATGGTAGTCAGCCAGCAGGTTGGGTTTATGAATATATGGGGTATATTAATACTACCAATGATCAGTATTTTTAGATGTTTCGCAAATTGCGGTTGTCTTCTTTTATTTCAGAAAGATCTGCTTCAAGTTTACTTAGTGCCTTTTCTTGAGCTGCTATTGTTGCCTGGGCAGCGGCTAACTCTTTCTCGGCAGCGTGCCCTTTTTCAATAGCTGCGGATAATTTATCATCAGACTCAGTTTTTGCTTGAGTGGAATCAATAACCCTTTGTTCGAGTGCTGCAATATCTTTGGCATGTCGAATATCAATACCGGAGAGTTGTTGGTTTTTTTCTTTAAGCTCACTTTCAAGAGAGTGAATCTTCTCTTCTAGCTCAGAGCGCAATAAGTCACTTTCATCAAGCAATAATGAAACAGATTTATATTGTTCTGTAATTGTTTCCTTTCCATCTTTGGCCGCTTGAAACAAAGCCGATTTAAGTTCATCCGCGAGATTTACAGGCAACTGAATGTCTCTGTTTGCCTCCTTTTCGGCGACATCAGCAAGATAGGCCTTGAGGTGAGCTTGAATGGTACCTTTGCTCCCGCTACCGAGCCTTTCCCTAATTCGATCCAGAGATGGGTTGATGCCCTCTGCCTTTAAATCATTGTAGGTAGTAGAAACCAGATCTTGAGTGATTTTTGAAGTTGCCATGTTTATCCAGGATTAAGTAAAGATTTAACTGTACTGATTTAAATAGTACAGTACGGTACAGTATAAATCTAGTTGAAAGAATGAAACAAAGAAACAAATGAATCTATTGGGCGACAATAATTCCGGGGTTACTTTTTCAAGCTGTAGAAAATACTGTGATTCGCTATGGAGATAGTAGGACAAGTCAATCGGAACTCATCAAATCCCCCGTCATACCTGTTCCAGACAGGCATTAGGTTGATCTAAACTTCGCGGTGACACGGCCATGGGGTAAAACCCCTTCGCTGCTAGCGTCGCGCAATTGTGGCAGCTTGGGGTAATCCTGGAAATAATCTAGATAGAGGGGAAGAAGTGAAGACATTATTATCCGAAATTAAATTACGTTGTCTCAGCATCACAAAGCAGGGCAGCCCATTCATCCTTTGTACCAAAAGAAAGATAAAGAATTGATCTTCTATAAATAAAAAAATGTATTGAGCGGTACAAAATAATTCTAAAAAATGCTATAAAATGGCCACCTCTTGAAAATTTGTGGGTAACTTTGGCAGAATACAGAATATTATTGTAAGTCTTTGAGTTATTAAAAATACCGAGCGACAGCTCTTCTTTATTTCTCATACTCAAAAACTATATGATCTTTTTTAGTCGTCCTTTTTCCATCACCATTAAAGTCGGTCGCACCCGTACACCCTGGCTGGCGTAGACAGTGAGGGGCAAAAGGGCGACGTAAATCTTGCTCCGACCCTGAAGCTGAAGGAGTTGGCTCTCCCACTAATTTTCTTGAAGAGCCAAGTTTTTAAAAGATGGGTTTACAGTGAAATATTTTTTAAGAGACTTTAGAGGAAGTAATGTGCACCAAAATTTCACAATAACCTTACAGGCATGTGGTAAAGATAAAAACAAGCTCTCTGCTCTATTATCTGAACTTGACGCTGAGAAGCGATCTCTTAAATCACTTCTTAGTCGTTTGTCCAGTGAGCCAGAAGGAAGCTATGGCAGAGGTAGAGAGCGGCAGGTTAAGATTCGTAAAATGAAAGATAAACTCTCGTTCTTAACTGAAGAGCGAGAAGCTGTTAGAGAAAGGCTGGGTACTATGAAAATGGATGCAAAAGCGCTTAACAGAGCAACCAATAGTCGTTCAATTGATTTTGCACATGCTTTTATAGCTGCTGCTGAACGACTGTTACCAGATGAAATGTTTTTAGAGCTGGAGTCTAGGGCTGCGGATATTTTGTCTTCAGAATAAAACTAGAAATGATAATGATCGGAAAAAAATATGAAATATCAGGTATGACCCTGGAAATTAAAGCTGATGCAGGGGAAGAGTGGGAAATAATAAATACCACAACAAAGGAAATCATTTACTTTAATAAAATCCAACTTCAAAATGCTATTAAACTCGGTAAGGTCATCGAAATTTTGGATGGTAGTGAAAAGTCCCTGCGTGTTAATGCATAATTTATTTAGAGGGGTAATAAATATTCATATATTGGCTGTATAAGCAATTGTTGAGCATTAACCTCTGGTATTTCTCTGGACCCTTATTCGATCTGTTATTTAAGGTAAACGACTAGAAAAGAAAGAAAAATAGCAGAGGAGGGCAGTTATGCGACATATTGCCGCCGTTCATCGAAATTAAGCCATCGGCATGTCCATGGACTGGCGCTACAACAACGCAACAAATGAGATTATATTCGAGGGGGTTGGCTCGCTGGAACTCGGTGAGTCGTCCCAAGATGGCTGGGAAGCGAATCCGGTGGTGTCCATCTGCCTAGGTGCTGACGTCCCACCTTATTAGACTTCTTCGATTGGAGTGGTGGTTTCTGGGAAGTAATGACAGAAAGATACCCAAGATTAGTGGTTTTCTAAAATGGCGTTTATCACTGAACCTACAGAATATATTAAAACTGCTCTATCTGAACTACAGGGTGCGTGGGGTAATTTAAGAAATGCTGTCGTAGATAATTTTGGTTTTCCTGATTCTGATAAATTACTGTTCCATATAGATGAGGCTATGAGTTGGGAATCAGTCAGAAACCTGAAAACAATGAAATCTACATTCATATTGATTCAAAACATTGCCCTGCAAACAGAAACAGCAGAAGAGGTTACTGAATGGATTGATAATGTAAGAGATAGTTTAGATGCAACATTTGAAGCCATAGCTGAAGGTGAAGCGGAATAATGGTTATCAATAATTGAATTCAAACGGGTAGAATTGCATTGAATTTAGATCAGAATGATTGCTTTAATTTAGCCAAGTGCTTCTTTCCAGTATTTCAAGGTAAGCGAGGTAATACCAAAATCTTTTTCTGATTGTTGAAGGCTTTTCAAACAATTGTAAAAAAGCTGAGCGTCTGTTTCTAAACCCAGACAAATTAAGCTTTTAAGAATTCGTGTTATCCGTAAATTATTGTGCGTATCTTGAGTAAAACAGTTTTCTTTTCGGTCATTCCAGTTCGATGATTTTATAATCTGACTGTTTAAATACTTAAGCCCATAAAATGAAAGTAATCTGATAAAGCTTGCTTTCAAGTGATCTCTCAATAATTCATCATTAAGAAAAGCTGCTTCAATTTCTTTTGTGATAATAGGAGCATTTGGTGTGACTCTGCTAAATTCTTTTGTTGGGAATAACCATTGGATATAGTCATGCGTCACCTCAAGCCAGGTATCATCCTGTTCCAATATTTCGGATAGATATCGGCCTCGATGATCAGGGTGGCTACCAAGGTAAAAGAGAATAAATTTTCTCACAAAGTAGCAATTCCTTTTTCAAATACTGGTATGTTAAGTTTTTTAGCTACATCGGCATGAAAAGCCTGATCTGAAGGCCAGAAATACTTATCTTTTGTTTCAGGCTCTTCTATCCATTTAGCTGCTTTATCTTTGGAGTGATCGAGGACTTCTTGAAGCTGTTCGTTACTAGGATTTTTAACTATTAGCATGGCAATTATTTTGTCTTTTATGTCTTCAAATTATACCAGCTTTAGGGCTGAAAATAGTCTGGGCTAACCTTTTTGATAGTTTTAAGTTACATTAAATTTTCAGCCAGAGCCCGGTATATTTTTGTATTCGACAAGCAAATCCTGACCTTTAGAGCCGCATATACTACAACGTAGTTTATCAGTGTGCTTTTTCTGTTCTACTGATAAGACTATTTCAGCAGTGTGTCTACATTTGTTGCAGATCACTTTGATTTTAGAGGGTTCGGGTATGGGTGGATTGATCATGGTTAATTACTCGCCAGGACAAGCCATAGCACGCTGATAAATGTATAAACTAATCAGCTATTGACTGCAAAATAGAGGTCCACTTATTCGACAGCTTTGTGAAACCCTTTTGATGACCTATCCATACTAAGCCATAATTATCTGAACACTGTTTATACGCCCATTTTGACACAGATATAGATGTGCTTAAATCGTGAGTAAGCTTCTGATCATCAAAGTAACTAGACAGCATATCTCCTGAAACCAGGTTCCGTTTTACCCATTTATCTAAAAAATTCTCTGATGCAAGATAATCACTTTTATCACCATTGCAGTTCTTATGTGATAGCACAAAATTATGTCCCAAATCTACTGCATATCTTGCCCAGGGTATGAAATGATCTACTTCAGGAGCCCCTCTGATCTGCCTGTCACAATAGAAGCAATTATTGTGTTGTTCTTCTTTTAATACAGGAATAAAAAGCTGTAAATTAGAACGCTTTGATTCAAATAAAAAGCTCTCAAGGTTAATATTCTGTCCCAACATTGCCTGGTTATTAGTTGCTTTCTGTATCCAGCGTATCCAGGCACTGTGAACCATATCTGTTATTTGTCCGTAGAATTTCCTGAAGCAATAACTGACGCCAGGCATAAGTGTAATCACGTTTCCTTTAGCAGTCTGTAAGTATAAGAACTCTACAGTCGAATCACTGACAACCTGCAGTTTCCATAGAGGCATTTGCTTGATAGTATTTGAAACAGAAGTCAGTAATTGCCTGTATTCCTGGTGGGACTTGAAAATAGATAATTTTGAATTAACTTTTCTTGCCTGCTGTATCTGGTTGATGATTGCAGCCTGATTACCATTATTCTGGTATAGAACATCTGAGTCACTTTCATTCGGAAACTTTACCGTTTGCATCCAGTACAAATCTATAAACTTTGCAGCCAGTGCTTTTGTAGTGATAGTCAGCTCTTCATTATTATCAGAGCCTGTTTCAATACAGTGGTCGGCTATGGCATGAAGTAATGCAAATTTATAAGTTGATACGAATACACCTTCTTTCAGGATACGCTGGATGTTTTGTAAAAACTGGATCTGGTATTCGTAAGAAGGTTGCATCAGATTTACTCAGTATTGCTGTTTGCCGGGAATAACGCCTCTCACACCACCCTTTGGATTATCCATATCACCAGGCCTACGTGGTATTAGGTGAATGTGACAGTGAAAGATAGTTTGCCCCGCCGATTCACCGTTATTTGTCCCTATGTTAAAACCATCAACCGCTGAGTCTTCCAGTTGGATCTGATCTTTCAACTTTACTAACAACTGATGGCAAGCTTCTCTTTCTTCTTTTGTCAGTTCAAAATAAGTTTCTGCATGCCTTTTGGGGATGATCAGTGTATGTAGTTCTGTTACTGGATAACCATCATAAATAGCATACGCTAGATCGTTTTCAGCTACGATCCTACTGGTTTCTATGTCACAGAAAATACACATAGTTTACAACCTTAACGCTCAAATGTAGGCATATCATATTGACTGTAATCTATAGACTCATCATTCCAGGCAGCACCTTTTTTTAGCTTCCTTTCTTCGATAGTCATATTGAATATGGAAAGGTGGGTTTCATTCATTAACGCTTGTATTTCAACATTAGAGACAAGCTTCATAAAGACACCAGCATGAATAAACCCTTCAAGTCGATATCGCTGTACTTCAGGGACTTTATAACCTTCTTTTGAAGCATTAAAAATATTGATCAGCTTATCTTGAACTTCTGATAGAAATTTTTTCTTGTTCATTTTACTTTAGATTCAAGTCCATGTAATTTTTATAATCAAGCTTGCTATTCAATAAACTTATTGCCATTACCTTGTACGGCTTTTATACGACGATTCCTCATAAGTTCGTTTGCATCAACTGGGTCAGTTTTGTCCCAAGCATTGAATAATCTCTTTTGTTGCTTCGACAATCTCAACTTGTACCGATCTGACATGTAAAAATAGGTTCTGGCAATATTACCTCGAACACCTGGTGGTGGCTCCATCTTCTTTGCTTTGAAATCAACTTCAAAATCACATTGTCCATACTTTCGTGTTTCGCCTTCCAACATACTGAAGCGGTAGTTGGAGCGGTCAGCGTTCAATTCACCGATTGCGGGTTGAAGATTGTGCATATCTCCTTCCATCTGTTTAAAGCGTTTATTCTTTTTGCAGGCTTTTCTACCCCCATCCTGCCAGCACTGAAGTTGATGTCCAAACCAGTACGTCGGCATAATGTGTTCCCATTCGATACGTTTAGCTCGCTGGTTTACATTACCTGATCTTGTAACAGCATTCCTCGGTTTATACCCACATGAGTCAGCATCGGGAGAACCCTTTTTGCCTTTCCATTTTATATCGCAGCCACAATAAAAAGTTGTGGCTTCAGGATTAGCCTGATACATATTTATCAGCTGCTTCTTCGCTTTACTAAAAGATACTGATTGGTTTCCTGATACCAGCGTTGATACTGTTAGAAAAGTAATAAGTAGTATTACTCGATTCATATTGTTTTGTAACAATAAGAGGTGACTATCATTTAGCTCGAATATTCAAGGCGATCAGAAAATGTTTCTTTTGAATACGGAGAAATTATCCAGAGTATGCAAATGAGGGACTTATTTTTAATCATTATTTACTTCCGATTGTTCAGCCTGAATTCTGTCATAGACTTCTTCCCTGTGAACAGGTATTTCGCGGGGTGCATCGATTCCCAAATGGATTTGACCGTGATTATTCTTAACGACCTTAACCTTAACGTCATCACCGATCATTAAAGATTCACCAATACTACGTGTAAGTATTAACACTCCTGTTCTCCATTTCCATTTTTATTATTAAGCCATTATCCTATACCGGTATCTCACTGATTACCATCCTAACTGCAGAAGAGTAGAACACAGCTTATGGATAAATTTTTTATGTTGACATCTTTGAGTAGGACTTTAGTATTTCCGATGCTTGTGAGTATAGAGGTATTGCATTACCTACTTCAATGAAGGAATGTCATCACAGGGTTGTGTGTCAATTTTAATAAGGACAGTGATTATGAAATATGAAGTAGATGAGGATGACGCGGTATATGCTTATCAATCTAAAATTGATAGCTGTATTGATCAACATAAAAAACAAGCTACCAAATATTATAAAGAGATTAACAAATTAGAAAATGCTCCCAAAGATGTTCAAGAAGAACGAAAGGAAAAGCTAAAAGAAGCTCATAAGTGGTTAGAGCATGAAAGGCGTCTACTAGAAACGAAAACAGACGTATTGGCTGAATTAGCTTTTTACCAAGAGCGAGGACGTACTGCAATCAAAGGAAATCGTAAAGAGGTTTCTATAAAGCAGGAGGCACTGCTAGGTGAGGGACATCATCAATCTGGCAGAGCTACTGAGTTAGAAAAGTATATGCGAGCAGTCCCTATACCAAAACCTTCTGGTAATCATACAGCTCATCATATTGTGCCTGGTAAAGGTAAAACAAAAGCTGCTGTTCGAGCAAGGATTAGAATTCACCTATACGGTATTAGAATAAACGATCCTAGTAATGGCGTATGGCTACCAACATATTCTAAACACACACCTCATTGGTCAATGCCAAATTCTCTAGGCCATTTGCAATACCATACCGAAAATTATGAATCGTGGGTTTTAAAGAAAGTTAGGGCTAAATCAGGAGAGCTACCATTAAAGCAAGAGCTAAAAATGATAGGTATGATGTTACAGAACAACACTCTTCCCCCAGAAGCACGAAAAAAGTAGGACATATTAAGTGATTTATACAATAGAACGCGATGGTTATAAGTTTAAAGAGCTCGATCTTGAAGTGAGTGACTTCATTGATGTTTTTCCTGAAGGTATTGATTATGTCTCGGCTCAAGAATTTTGTGAAAACAATATCTCTCTTGCATCATCATGGAAACTGCTTAAAACAGAATTTTCAGATATTGAAGGTCACGAGAATTTAGTGCCCGATATTTGCACCTGGATTGATGCATCTTTGCTGTTATCTCCTAAAGCAAAACGTTTGTTAGGTGATCTTCTTACGGAATATGGTGAGTTTTTGCCTATTATGATCGGCGATCAACAATATGAAATTTTTAATTGCTTAACATTAAAAGATACAAAAGATGCAAGCGACTTGATATTTAAATCTGCCGATTCAAACTGCGCCTATCTTTTTTGCCAGCAGAGGTTAAAAGACTTAGTGGAAGATTTTGATTTACAAGGCGTAATATTCACTTCTTAGGATTAAGTAAAGCTATATTCAGTATTTTCCTAGATGGTATTTCACCAATCGCAGTATTTGGGCGTTCATTATTCTATGTCCAAAGCCTCTTAGTGACTAATAATTGTGCCTGCTCAACGGTTACAAAAATATGTAAATCCAACACCTAATGCCGTACAGTTGTTCTAGGCAATTAAAGTCGAAATCTCTTTACACACCAAGGTGTTCGAGGAAATGGATGGCATTCTGATGAATATAAGGAGTTAGCATCCTAACGTCCGCTTCGTTGATAAAGGGGGCGTTCGCATGATTATAAAAATAGGTAAGCGCCTACAAAAAG
>ERZ890953.240-NODE-240-length-32822-cov-5.060854_pt1 | contig 32822 bp, 21 predicted proteins | sample MGYA00521264_ERZ890953 | MGnify/ENA primary metagenome ERZ890953 (study PRJEB32303, sample SAMEA104408629) | aquatic metagenome | biome: Brackish water; feature: Chemocline; material: water | place: Baltic Sea | collected 2014-10-26T21:54:00 | depth 200 m ...
CCAATATTAATGAAAAAACAATAACCGGTTATGCACTTATGACTTGAATTCAGGCCTGATTTATCATGGTTTTATAACTATTAACGTTAGATAAAATAGCAAGTTGTGATAGGGTGATACTTTTTGTGTTATTTTAATTAAGTTAGATGAAATCTCTAACCCCTAAATTCAGAGTTTAACCTGTTGCCTGATTATCTTACTCTTGCGCACTTTTTTCAAAGCTGAATGTTGCAGTCATGTTAATATAGGGTATGTGGATTTAGTTTTATTTTTTGCTTTCAAACATGTTTTTCGGCCCTGTTTTTTGATTAATAACAATTACAGGGTGTACTCAATGTTTAGCTAAGAACCTTATCTCACACTAATTTCAGCGGGTCCTGATAAAGATAGTCAGGCGATGGTGCTTACTGTATTGTATTCATTGTTTTTAAATCAGGTTCGACTCTAACGGTTGGTTGTTAAAGTTCAAAATTTAAATTTGATATTCCTCTACCTGATATAGTTTTTTTTCCTTTACACGTGCTAGACTAATTCACCTGTTAGTCTTAAAATTTTTGGTATTTAACCATGACCTATTGTTTAGCTGTTTCCACCAAGGGTGGCCTGGTATTTTGTTCCGACTCCCGGACCAACGCCGGGCCTGATATGCTTTCCAGCTACAGTAAAATGCATGTCTTCAATCCCTGTAGTGACCGAGTTTTTGTGCTACTTTCTGCCGGTAACCTGTCAACAACTCAGGCTATTCTGGACCGCATTAAACAGGATCTGGAGTTACAGGGTGGACTCAATTTGTGCAGTTCTCAAAAAATGATGGATGCTGCACGTTATATTGGCCAGATAAGCAGGGAGGAACTTGGGCGCGCTGAACAGGCGACGGCTGATTCCGGAATTGACGCAACGGTTTCACTGATATTTGGAGGTCAGATAAAGGGCAGTGATCCTGCCATCTACATGATTTATTCGGCGGGTAACTTTATCAGTGAATCGGATGAGATGCCTTTCCTGCAGATCGGGGAGAGCAAGTACGGAAAACCGATTCTGGATCGTATCCTGACCAGGGATACTTCGCTGGAAGATGCGGCTCGTTGTGCCGTTGTATCGATGGATTCTACCATTAAATCAAACGCTACCGTAGGCCCGCCAATTGAATTGCTGGTGTACGAAAAAGATAGTTTTGAAATGAATCATCACATTAAAATGGATGAGGATGATACTTATCTGCACGATATCAAGCAGGCCTGGAATGAAGCAATGAATAATGCATTCCGCACTTTGCCGCTATTTCACTGGGAAACTCGCAGTTCGGTAAACCTGCAGGTCGTGCAGGAACAGACACAGAATTTCAAGCAGGAATGATTTTTCGATTAATAAATAAAATCCAGGGATAATTTGAATTTGCCAATTAAGCGGGGTTAAAAACCCGCCCTCAAAAGAGGTGAATACTTAAAGCAGGATTTTAGTCTCATCCTTACGCTACAAAATATAGAAAAACTATAATAATTAACTTAAATGGCTCTGTATGAAAATGGAGAAATGTTTCATTGCATCATTTTCATACAGAGCCTTGTCAATTTATAATAAATTATAAAACTTCGTATAAATTATTACTTTGTGTGCATCGTGTTCTTCTTGGTAAAAATTCAATTCTCTGACTGAATTCTGAAAATTTGCAAAGCTTTATTATTAGCAAGGTTGTGTAAGTTATTAGATCAATAACTGGGCTCATTTATACTGCTGACTTTCACCCATAATCAGGTAAACAGTATGTCGGATGATTTTCGCGAAAAAGCACTGGAATATCATAGAAAGCCTACCCCTGGAAAGTTATGTATCCAGGCAACGGTACCGCTGACCACGCAATCAGATCTGGCCCTGGCTTATTCCCCCGGTGTTGCTTATGCCTGTCAAGAGATAGAGCTGGAGCCTCTCAAAGTCAGTGAATACACTGCACGTGGAAACCTGGTTGGAGTAATCACCAACGGTACGGCAGTTTTAGCACTGGGAGCCATTGGTCCACTGGCTTCCAAACCGGTTATGGAAGGCAAAGCCGTGTTATTCAAGAAATTTGCCAATATTGATGTTTTCGATATAGAAATTAAAGAATCTGATCCTCTGCTACTGGCGCAAACGATCGAACGTTTGGAACCCACTTTTGGTGGAATAAATCTGGAAGATATCAAAGCCCCGGAATGTTTTATTGTTGAAGAATACCTGCGCAAAAACATGTCAATTCCCGTGTTTCACGACGACCAGCACGGTACTGCCATTGTTGTAGCAGCTGCTATGACCAGTGCCCTCACAATTGTTGGTAAGTCAATTGATCAGGTGAAACTGGTGGCATCTGGTGCAGGTGCTGCTGCTTTGGCCTGCCTGAACTTACTGGTATCAATGGGGTTATCTAAAGACAATATTATCGTCACCGATATTGACGGTGTAGTATATAAGGGGCGGCAACAGAGTATGGATCCTTACAAGGAACGATATGCTGTTGAAACTCCGCACCGCACTCTCGCTGAAGCTTTGCAGGGGGCCGATATATTCCTAGGTTTATCTGCAGCTAATGTGTTGAAACCTGATATGTTGAAGACCATGGCGGACCACCCCATAGTGTTTGCCCTGGCTAATCCAAATCCTGAAATCAATCCTCAGGAAGCAATGAAAATAAGAGACGATCTGATTATTGCCACAGGTCGTTCGGATTTTCCCAATCAGGTGAATAACGTGCTGTGTTTTCCTTTTCTGTTCAGAGGGGCTTTAGATGTAGGGGCTACTGAAATTAATGAATCCATGAAAATTGCTGCAGTCAATGCCTTATCTTGTCTTGCACAAGCTGGCAGCACGTCTGATATTGTCAGCTCTGCATATTCAGGTGAATCCTTAAAGTTTGGTGCTAAATATTTGATACCTAAGCCATTTGATCCGAGGCTTATCATCGAAATAGCGAGTGCAGTGGCACAGGCTGCAATGGATTCCGGAGTGGCTACACGTCCTATTCAAAATATGTCTGAGTATCGTGATGTATTAACCAGCTATGTATATCGATCGGGTATGATGATGAAACCTGTATTTGATCTGGCTCGTAATAGTGGTCGTCGTGTAGTGTTTGCAGAAGGTGCTCAACTAAGAGTCTTGCAGGCAGTAGAACAAATCATACAGGAAAAAATAGCTTATCCATTATTATTAGGACGCCCTGACGAAATCAAACAGTTAATCCGTGCTAACGGTTTGAGCATGAAGGAGGGTAGAGATTACGAAATACTGTATGATATTGATGAAGAACGATATGCAGACTGTTTCTATTCAATAATGAAACGGCAGGGTGTAACAAAAGAGGAAGCGCTTTATCTAGTACGTGCGAGTACCACCTTACAAGCCGCTTTAATGGTTAAAATGGGTGAAGCAGCTAGCATGATTTGTGGCACTATTGGACGATTTCACCATCACCTGGGACGAATCATGCAGGTGTCTGAACAACCTCTCGGTGAACAGCAGATATCCACCATGAGCGTGCATATTCTAAATTCAGGAACCTATTTTATTTGTGATACTGAGGTGAATGCTAATCCAGCCGCAATAGATATAGCTGCAATGACCATTGAGGCAGCGAAAGAAGTAGAACGTTTTGGTATTCATCCGAGGGTAGCATTATTATCGCATTCAAACTTTGGCAACAGGGAATCAGCATCATCCAAAAAAATGCGTGAAGCCCTGGATATAATTCATCAGCTTGCACCTGGGCTTGAAGTTGATGGTGAAATGCAGGCAGTCTCTGCTTTATCAGAAGTTAAACGAAACGAGTATTTCAGCGGTTCTACATTATCGGGTCAGGCTAATTTACTGGTGATGCCTAACCTGGATGCCGGTAACATTACCTCCAATACCTTAAAGATGCTGGGTGGGGGAGTATCCATTGGACCCATATTAATTGGTTGTAAATTACCGGGGCATATCGTTAATTCATCAATAAGCGTTAGAGGTCTGGTTAATATGACTGTAATGGCTGTGGTGCAAAGTATTCAAAATAAAGCACACTAAAAACTGGAATATTTTAGCAGGAAAATTGTAAAGAAATGCTGTTCATAAAGTTGATTTAAGTGAAAAAACGCACACAGTTTTAAGTTAATGAAAATTGACAATATTAGAAAAAACTAATATAGTCTGCTGCTTTTCTACTAGCCAGTAATTCGATATGACAACTTCAACAGCGGAATCTATTCACGCTAAACGAATTGCGAGTATTATTAGTGTTGTTATATTCGTTTTGGCCGCTATAAACGGCATCTTTACTTATTCGGGTGCCCACCTGTTTATTAAGGAAATGCTGTTTGCGATTCTTTTTGCAGTAGCCGTTCAATTCTCAATAGCGATCAGTCTTATCGCTTTACCTTTTGTTCGAGGTATCGGAAAAATCGCATTGCTGGTGGTCTATCTGGCAGCCTTAACGCTGTCCACCTTATCGGCATATACATTTATTTATAATGCCGGCTTACCCGGAACCATGGGTGATAGTACGTCGGTCAATACCCAACTAAAGGCACGTGTTGCCAACCAGTTGAGTGAAGTTATTCTCCTGGAGCAGGCTTTTATAGATGGTAAGACAGAAAATCTTGCATTTTTAAACCGTCAGGCTGAAGAAGAAGCTCTGAGAGGCTATCGTTCTGGACGTGGTGCGGGAAAAGGCCCTGAATACTATGCGAAAATCGAATTATTGAAGGCTGATGAAGTGCGTTTTGAAGGTGAAAAACGAAAGTATGAGGAAGCCCGTCAAATTTATGCAGAAATGGATAGCGCACTGGCCCAGAAAACTGAAGGCCAGCGCGAAAAACTGATTCTTTTATTATCACGCCTCAAGTCTGTCGTTATCACGGATGAAGCGAAGTCGATCCTGACCGATATTTCTCAAAGTAAACTGGCAGTCATTTTAAGCCCTGTTGAGACAGCGATGAGTGTCATCATGGATCGAGATTCATACTCGGTACAACTGGTTGTGAGCATAATCTGGGCAGCAGTGTTTGACCTGTTGGCACTGTTCATGGGGATCATCCGTTATTATATATTGCGTCCAAACTATTCTATTTTAACGGCACTGTATGACTCTATCGCAGCTTTCATGACATTTGTCATTCGTCTGGGTTACATTAAAAAAGATGCCCGTCAGAAATACAATCTGGAATTACAGAATCAAAGTCATGGTACTCCACTAAATTCATCTGAAATGCAATCGTTTGCTACCTACGTGATGGCGGGAAGTTTATTTTCAGCGGAAGAGGGGCAGGATGCTATACAACCCCTGCAAAACCTGATTAGTCATATCGAGCCATTAAAACTGGCGGATAATCCGCGTGGCGTGGGTATACCGTTTGAAGTTGTTGATCAGGAAAAAGACATGAAAACATTAATGGCCATGTTAATTCAAAATGAAATCTTCCTGTCAAATGTGGAACACGGGGTTTATGTGATGAATCCGGGTAGTGAAATGGCTCAGAAGATTCTGGTGTTTATAAAAATGGGTTTGAAAGATCCATCTAAGCAGAAAGAAATTGCCCGCTTTATGGTTCCTGCGGAAATGAATGTGTAAATAAGCAGAGCTGCCAGGTAAAAACAGAAATCTTCTCATTGATCACTGGCAACACAGTCATTCAGCGATTAGAATGATTGTGTTTCCAGAAAACGAAAAAAAATGCATTTTTTAATATTTCTATTAGCCCTTCTGACTTTTTTCTTATATTTAACCTTTAAGCTGTTTAGACAGCCAGGAACCCTGCGTTACCTGGTAATGCTATTTATTATTGATGGCTGGTTATCCATTGTTCTTGTTTATCTGCTTTACAGTGCTGCTTTTGATTGAAACGGTTAGAGAAGATAGAGGTTGTCGGGTACGCAAGTTAATTTATTCAGATCATCTGCTTTGCCTGTTAATCTAATATTTACCTTTATTTATCACATTTACAGATAACATACTGGCATATCCATTCTGGTATAATTTTTTTCATAACTCCGTGACAATATATAGTGTAAGCTTTCGATTCAGGTTAAAATTATCTGGCACTGTTGAAGATGTTTGATGTTTACCACCTTCCTCCTGATTATCGAAAACAGGGAATACCCGGCAGCTATAAATTTATATTTTTGCAAACCACTTTTTGATTAAGGAATTACAATGCAACTACTCTCACCAGCAGGACAGAACCTGGTCAATGATCTGTCTAATCGTTATAACTTGAGTAATGATGCGGTCATACACATGATCATCTCCGTCAATAACGGGGGTGGAACTATGGCTCAGTTTAATTCTCCCGAGCTTGGAGGTTCAGGTCAGTGGATGCAGGGTGGTATGACGATGGTTGGAGATATGTTCAACTATGGTCTTAAAATGACCGTAGATAATCTTTGTACTGAGATTTCAAATGCATTAGCTACTACACAAATTCTACTACCACCACCAAGGGGTTCCAGGTCCAGTAACCAGTGGTGGCCTGCTGAACTGGGCATTCCTTTTAGTAGTGGTGCTCAAAATAATATACGCTATGCCATTTTTCCACAAAGACTGGCTATTGAAATAAATAGACAAATCACAGTTTATGATACGCTCAATCATAATATTGGCGGTATCAGTCAACAACAGGGTGGCGATACTTCACTCACTTTTAGCAGCCAGTTTGGAACCATTTCTGTTTCCAGTCTGCCAATTGTTTCAGGCTCTGACAATATTCGACCTGCACCACCAACCAATTTTGCCCAGTCTTTTGAACAGGATTATGCTAATCCCGTTTCCGTTGAACCTGTTCCGAGTATCCAGAATACTGAATCATCTGATGCTGTGATCAAACTGATCGAAAAATTAGCCCAGTTACACGAAATGGGTGCCCTGACAGACGATGAATTTAATTCAAAGAAAAGTGAATTACTTAGCCGGTTGTAAAAACAAACTAACGAAAAGTTAGTTACTGTTTATCGGCACAAAAACAGGAAAAGCTGTTACCAGGTAACAGCTGCTGATTACGCCTTCCTGGAAAGTTCACCGATCAACTGGTTACCTTTTTTCAACACCCGGAAAAAGCGGGCTGGTGCGTGTGGAATTCAAAAGTATCATTTTTTTTCGCCAGGGTATGGCATAAGCCCCGTTAAGGTGCATTTTTATAAGCTTTTTAAACTTCCTTGTATCTGCAACATATAACAGACAGAATCAGTAATTCAAACTACCGATTAGTGGAGAAAAACGTTTCCGTGGAGCCTGAAATTTCTGCTTTTGATGCCGCAATTGATGCCCATGATGAAGCTCTGCAAGCACGAAAACTTGATATATGGGTAGGGGCAGAACCTACCTTTACCAATCGCCAGTCACACTCAGCAGAATGGCTGACTGATGCGCTCGGAAAGTCCAAGCAGAAGTACGCGCTGCGCATCCTGCAACGTCTCGCGCAAAACAACCCGCATGCCCTCATTCTGAGAACCCTGGGCCGCCAGTATGCTGAAGAACAGCGACCCCGCTGGAATCTGGGTCTGTATCAACTTCGCAGCGGTGAGGTTCTCGCGACGGGTCTTCCAGAAGAACCGCTTATTTCCACAAAGACTAACTCTGCAGATGCTCTCGAACAATTCTGGCAGCAACTGATCAGTGTGCTGGATAGTGAAGGATGGCATGCAAAAGGCTTCCAGCTGGATGCACCGATGGGAATGAGAATTTTATTTCGCATAGATGAAGAGTCTTTCCGGGCAGATGCCGAACTCGACCCGCGTCTGGCCAGAACTTCGCCTCACCTTGATTGCATCCCACTTAAGGGGGCGCAAGATGAGCTGGCTGAAGAAGGTCTATACATGGTTTCACTTGGGTACACTGAGTTGCAGCAGGGCGAGCCTGATCAAGCCTGTATAGAAATACCCGCCTTTACTGACGTGTTACAGTTCACCAGATTTTTAAAGTGTGTGGCGCTTGCTGCACAGAAAGCAGATCTGCTCACTCTCAGCTGGAAGGGTTTTTCACCCCCGGTGGATGAAACAATCGCCTGGACGACACTTACTCCCGATCCCGCAGTACTGGAGATCAATGCGGCTCCTGCGCCAGATGCGAGGCAATTTCTGCAATTCAGCAGGGAACTGTTTAAACTCACCAGTAAGGAACAGTTGTCACCCTATCGCCTGCAATACAACGGTCAGATCTCGGATAGTGGGGGCGGTGGTCAATTTACGTTGGGTGGACCTGACCCGCAACGTAGTCCTTTCTTTAATCAACCGCAACTCACCTCGCGGCTGATCCGTTATCTAAATCACCATCCGGCGCTCTCATACTGGTTTGCACCGCTCTACGTGGGTAGCTCAAGCCAGTCTCCGCGCGCAGATGAAAATGTTCGCGAATCGTTCAGTGAACTTGCCCTGGCACAGTATCAGCTGGCCAGAATTGAGCAGCCTGAAGCGGAATTTATATGGCGCAGTCTGAGCCCGTTCCTGGTCGATACCTCCGGCAATGCGCATCGCAGCGAGCTGAATATTGAAAAGCTGTGGAACCCCTATCTGCCGCAGCGGGGCTGCCTGGGACTGGTAGAGTTCCGTGCCTTTCGCATGTCACCCGACGCTGAAACGATGACGTCTATTGCGGTACTACTGCGCGCAATTGCGGCCATGTTAACTGACCTCGATGTGAAACCCGATTTGATTGACTGGGGTAGCCAGTTACATGACCGCTTTGCCTTACCTTTTTATTTGCGCGAAGATTTGCAGCAGGTATTCGAAGAACTGGAACAAGCCGGTCTGGGTCCTGGGACGCCTATAATAGAACGTCTGAGTGACCAGAGTTATCGGTATATTGGCTACACAGATTTCGCCGACTGCCGTCTTGAAGTTAGTCAGGCACTCGAATTCTGGCCTCTCCTGGGTGATGCGGCCACACAGGGTGGAGGCTCGCGCCTGGTGGATGCGAGTACTTCACGCCTGCAGGTCACCCTTCACTTTACCTCAACAAGCCAGAATGATAATCCGGGTGAGTGGACACTTCTTGCGGGCAGTTACCGGGTACCAATGCGCCAGGAAAACCATGAAAAAGGGATCATACTTGTCGCTGGTCTGCGTTACAGGAGCTTCGTACCCTGGAGCGGTCTTCATCCGGGTATCACGGCGCAGGGGCCAATTGTTCTTACCCTGATCCCCCCCGGTGCGCAGAAATGTATTCGAGTCAGTCTGCACGAGTGGCAACCGCAACAGTTACCTTATGCCGGTCTGCCAGAGTCACTGGAAGAAGCGCAAAACAGGGCAGCCGAGCGCTTTGTAGTAGAGCAACTTGACGTGAGTGACATACCCGAAGCCTTTGACCCTCCGGCGCAGGCGCTGACCGGCTACTGCCTGGACCTGAGGCGCTGTTGAACCAAAAAGCTTACAAATACAACAGCTCGATTGATAAACCAGCTGTGGTTAGAAGGAAAAGCAGGAGTGTAAAAAAATCTACGGTTCGCAAAAGAAATAAATATAGTTTGTATATGCTGTCGGCTTAATAGACTTAAACTTTTAGTTTTCTGATAACCGGACTAATAAAGGCGTGAACGAAAAATCGTTACGCCTTTATTATTTATATCTCCATTTTAATTTATGACTTTTTCAGTAAAAAATACTCAAACAACTGTTGGTGTGATGATGTGTATAAAGCATCAGTCCACAATTTCCCAGGCACCATCTGCCTGCAGGCAGGCTGTGCCGTAGGCTTTCTCAGTTTTGCCGCCAACGGTGATAGACTGTTGATATTCCCGGCAGGGCAGGCCACGGCTGCTTTTACCTTCCCTTGTAGTAGCCACATAGCCTGATGCATCATCTGTATCCCAGTATATACGCTCTCCAATATTTGCCGTGGTTGCTGCTATTTGAGCTGCTTCATGCTCACGTTGAGCCTGCTCATCCACCATATCTAGCAGTTTCAGAGAAATTGCTGTAAAGGTTAGCCATTTCCATGCATTGTAATCATTTAGATAATGACCATAACCGAAATAGGAATGACCAAAAGGACGGGTAATGCGGACGTGGCGGAAAGTTCTATGGCGCGGTGTAAGTAGTAACAGGCGGTTGCCACGTTTTAACTCATAATGTCTGTTATCTCTGCGTCCATCCCTGTAATGGTAGCGACTGTCCTCATGTTTTTCTTTACGAATTTCCCTGGCTGTATCTGCACGTTTTGGGTATCTTTCATATTTTATATTTTGGTCCGATTCAGAGCGTCTGGTTGAATAACGTCTATCTTCCCGATTATTCTGTTTTTGATAATCATTCCTGTCCTGTCGGCGCTGTCCAGTATTCTGTTCGTTGTTATTTTTTCTGAAATTATTTTGTTGCTGTTGGTACTTGTTTTGCGGTTTTTTCTTGTGCTTAGATTGATATTCCTGATCTCGTTGTTCATAACGTTGTTCTTTATTTAACTGGTATGTGTCAGCATAAGAAGCGGTAAAAAAGGATGTGCCAAGTAGCAGGGCCAGGGTAAATGTCAGTTGTTGTGTTTTCATAATCAAGATCCTAATTTCAGTTCCAGGTTAAATCATTAGTCTTGGATTCTAATGATTGGATGCGAATTAACGGGTTATTAACTCTCGTACCTGATCAGTATCAATAAATACACTGAATGCAGCATGAATCTATAAAAATTTAAACAAAAGCTAAACCGTTGGTTAGCGTTCACCTGGTCAAGCGGGTGGTCATAGGATTAGATTTGTATTGCGTCCATTGGTGTAAAGAACCGTCATAAATTCTTACTTTTTGATGCCCTAGTAGTTCATGTAATACAAACCAGTCAGAAGAACATTCATAGGCACTATTACAATACAGGATCAAGTCATTACCCAAATTAATGTTTAGAGCTTGAATGATGCCTGTTATCTTATCCCCGGAAAAATAGACAGCATTACCTTTCTCCGGATGTAAAAATTTGTAGGGTAAATTTCTCGATCCTGGAATATGGCCAAATGCGTACACGTAATCTTTTTTATCGATACCAATGTGTTGACGTAAAGATCGGGTATCAATTAACGTAGTTGAAGAATCATTGAGCTTCTGTTGAACCTGTTGCATGGTAGCTACTATTTCAGAGTGCTGCTTACCAACTTTATAATTTCCGGGTACTACGGCTGATACGATATCAGTCAAATCTTCCAGTGCGCTAACCCAGGCTGCATTACCGCCATCCAGTAAAGCCACATTTTTAAAATCATAATATTTCATGTGCCAGTAGAGGCGGGCGGCACCAGCAACCTGTCCGGGAGTCTTACCCTGATGGGTTAGAACAATATTGCTGTCATTATTAATACCATGTGAACGCATGAATTGTTGAAAGGATTCTGCATCGGGTCGCATTCGGGTCAGTATCTTGCCATCTATTTCACGATCGATACGAATATTTTCCACATCCACCAGAATAGATTTTTCAATATGACCTGCTTTAGTAAAGCTATCCAGTTCCTTGCGACTATCCAGGATAACCACCTTATCAATATTTTCGATTAACCATTCCGCATCGATTAATGGTTGAGGAAAAAAGTTGGCATGAGAAATACCAGGCAGGTAGCTGATAGCAAAAAAAATGGTAAATATAAAGTTTTTCATGCTAACTCCGTAATTTTCATTAGATAGAAAGCGGTTTATTGAATCAGGATTAACCCTTTTTAACCATGATTTTAATCAAGTTACTGGGATGGTGTTGATGTAGAACCCAGGTAATGGTGATCTTTGATAAACCTGTACTTTTAATTCTTATTTTGAGGTGACTTTACGAGAGTTTATTCTTCGCTATCACTGATAGCTTTAAATATTAATTTACTGGCATTAGTCATTGGCAGTAGCTTGTTCGGTGGGTTGTGTTTTTAACCACAGCACTGAAAATAAGCTGATTAAAATAAAAGGAGCGACACTGATATTGACCATCACCCAGCCCAACTGATACTGCAACACACCCGCACCAAGAGAGGCAAAAGCGACCGCGGTAAATATGACGAAGTCATTGAGCGCCTGAGTTTTGGCTTTTTCCGCTTCATTATAAGTTTGAGTCAGCATGCTGGTGCCGCCAATGAACATGAAATTCCAGCCCAGACCCAGAGAAAAAAGAGCTAACCAGTAGTGCCATAGTGAAGTGCCGGAAAGATTGATTGCTATACAGGCGAGTATTAATAAACCTCCGATGAAAATGATACGGTCAACGCCGAATCTTTTAATTAAATGCCCGGTAAAAAAAGAAGGCGCGAACATTCCGAGCACGTGCCACTGGATGACAAATGCGACATCACTAAAGGGCAGTTCATGATGTTTCATTGACAAAGGTGTTGCCGTCATTAGTAGCGACATCATGCTAAAACCTATACCGGCTGCTAACAATGCCACGATAAATTTTGGTTGAATCGCTATTTCACGCAAAGAACGGGAATAGGCATTAAGCGCCCGATTAACCGGTTTTGGTAAATCAATCATTAAAATATTAAACAGATTAACTATGTACAGAATGAATACTGCTATAAAACTTCCCAGATAGGCTATTTCAAATGCATCCTTACTATAGTTAGCCAGGTTGGGACCGATAAATGCTGCCAGTACACCTCCGGCTAATACGTAGGAAATGGCTGTTTGACTGTGACCAGGGGTGGCGACTTCGGTTGCCACAAAACGAAAGTAATTACCAAATCCGGTATATATTCCAAATAATGCGGTCGAAACACAAAACAATACAAATGAATGCTGAGTCACCGCGTAAATTGCCAGTAGACTACCGACAAGTCCGACAATCGAGCTGAAGATAAAACCGTTTCTGCGCCCAAGACGATTCATCATCAACGATGCCGGTATACTGGTCAACATAGTGGCAAAAAATTGAATAGCCAGAGGTAGGGTTGCCAGAGCTTTATTGTCTGCAATTTCAAAACCGAGAATGGATGATGCCGTCAATAGCAAAGTATTGACCGACATCATCAAAGCCTGGGCGAGAGCGAGGTGAACTACATTTTTGTTAATGGCGCTCTTTTTCATTGTGTGGTCATTGCATTTAAATCCTGCATTTTTTTCCATGCGGCCATGACTTTAGTTTCAACCTGGTGGCGATTGTTTCGTTGTAGTTCCTGAGGAATCAGGTTAGGGTGCATAACTTGTTCAGGGTGTCCTTTGGGAAAAGAGGCTGTGTGGTCAAAAAAAAGAAAACCATCAACATGTATGCCCGGTAGAAAAGCTGAAATGGCTTTAACCTGGTAATCGAGTTCAAATAAAGGGTTTTTAAACAGGTAACTTTTCAGCCCTAACATTTGTGTCCATTCAGCGATGTGATTGGCACAGAAGATTCTTCCTGGATATTTTTTATAGACTAACAGGGTTATGCCATCGTGACGTAACAGCAGGCGGTCAATAGTGAAGTAATGACCCAGGCCATCAGGAAACTCAATGTTGGATAGCTGTTCCAGGCCCAGATTGTTGAGGCAGTATTGTGTACGGAATAAATGCCATGACTGTTTGATTCTAATTCGATTCAGGTAAATGATAAAAGCAACTGCCAGAAAGCATATGATCGATATCAACTCAACTCCGGCGAATAATTGAGCATTGACATGAGGAAGGTCATTCATCGCGTTGAAATATAATGAAAATATAAGTGAATTAATTTAGGATTTAAAAAATAGCTGTGCATTTTACATCATACCGTCCAAACATAGTAAGGAATTGACATGTCTTCGATACCTGTTAACCAGCAAGTACCCGCCGAACCTTTAACGAACCAGATGGAATCTGTCGACCCTGTGGAATTTGATCTTGATGACTCCCAATATTATTTAAACAGAGAGTTTTCCTGGCTGGAGTTTAATAGAAGAGTCCTGCACGAAGCAGAAAATGTAAAAACCCCTCTGCTTGAACGTCTCAAGTTTCTGGCTATTGTCAGTACAAATATTGATGAGTTTTTCATGAAAAGAATAGGGGGGTTGAAGAAGCAACTGGAAGCCCGTATTCCGGTCATATCGATAGATGGTCACACAGCAGAGCAGCAAATTGCAAGATCGTATGAGATTGTCCGGGAGTTAGAAGATAAAATAAATGTAATCTACAAAGATCTACTGTTACTGCTTTCTGAACAGGGTGTTGAAATCTGTAATTATCTCGACTTAAGCACTGAAGAGCAGGTTATTTTACGCGAATACTACCTGCTGAATATTTTCCCACTGGTCACTCCACAATCGGTTGATCCAGCTCACCCGTTTCCCTTTATTTCCAATTATCCATTAAATTTACTGGTGACGCTGCGTTATCGTGATGATGAAGAAAATTTACTGGCCAGGGTAAAAGTACCCAGCGGTGGTTCCGGTATTCAGCGGTTTATTCGGTTTGGAGAGACGCATAGATATGTGTTACTGGAAGATGTGATGTCTAATAATCTGGACTTACTATTTCCAAAAATGAAAATTATTGCCTGCGAAAAATTTCGCGTGGTGAGAAATATAAATGTCGGAACATCCAGAGAAAAGGCTGACGACTTACTGGTCAGTATCGAATCGGAAATGCTTAATCGTAAATTTGCGACAGTTGTCGGGTTAATCGTTGACGAGTCGATGGATCCGATCAGAAGCGGCATGCTGGCTGCGGAAATTGGCCTGGTCGATGAGAAAGATACTTTTACCGGCAGAGGTATGATATCGAAGCGCGACTTATGGGAGATTGTGGGGATTAATATTCCTGAATTGCATAATGCTCCTCATCGACCGATTGATCATGTGAAACTGCAGGGAGCGCCCAACATATTTTATGCCATACGTGATGCCGGATCACTTTTTCTGCACCACCCTTATGAATCATTTGCATCCAGTGCAATCCGATTTTTAAAAGAAGCGAGCATGGATCCTAAAGTCCATGCAATAAAAATGACGCTGTATAGAACGTCACAGGACAGCAAAATCATTGACTATTTAATTACAGCTGCTCAAAACGGTAAGCAGGTTGCTGTGGTGGTTGAATTGCAGGCCCGTTTCGACGAGGTGGCCAATATCCGCTGGGCAAGTCGTCTGGAAGAAGCCGGTATTCATGTAACTTATGGTGTGGTCGGGCTGAAAACCCACTGTAAGGTGATACTGGTGGTGCGCAAAGATTATGCTGGTTTGAGACGGTATGCACATCTTGGAACCGGTAATTATCATGCAGGAACGGCGAGACTTTATACGGATGTGGGTATTCTCACATGCGATGAATCAATAGGTCGTGATTTAACCGAGTTATTTAATTTCCTGACAACGGGGTTTACCCCGCAACGTAAATATCTGAAAATTTTACCGGCTCCTCGAGCTTTAAAATTAGCATTGATCGGGAAAATTCAACGTGAAATAAAGCATCATAAAAATAAATCCCAGGGTTTGATTCGTATTAAGTGTAATGCGCTGGAAGATAAACAAATATGTATAGAATTGTATAAAGCGTCTCAGGCCGGGGTAAAGATTGAGTTGATTATTCGTGATAGCTGCCGGGTTCGTCCTGGCATCAAAGGTCTGTCCGAAAATATTTCGGTAATCAGTATTGTGGGACGTTTTCTTGAACACAGTCGTATTTTCTATTTTAGAAACGGCGGTGATGAGGAATTTTATCTGGGCTCAGCTGATTTAATGACAAGAAACCTGGAGCACCGGGTGGAGGTGCTGACACCGATTGAACTTGAAGTTCATCAGGAAGAGTGCCGTACTATTTTGAATACCTGTCTGAATGATACCTGCTCAGCCTGGGAGTTACAGCAGGATGGCAGTTATATACAACGGCATTCAGATGATCCGGATAGTATTTGTGCACAGCTGAAATTGGTCGTACTGGCGAAGGAGCGCAGTAAATCTGCACGAGAACATAAGAAAGTCAACTATAGAACCAGCAACAGAAAAAAACGCAATCGCTAAAAACTTATGATAAATACAAAACGCCAGCTGGCCGCTATCGACCTGGGGTCAAACAGCTTTCATATGGTTGTAGCCCGTCTTGAAAATAATCAACCTCATACCATTGATGCAATTAAGGAAATGGTTCGTCTGGCAGCAGGTCTGGATGACAGGAACTTTATATCGGAAGAAAAAATTGAAGAAGCATTAGCCTGTCTAAGCCGTTTTGGACAACGAATAAAGGATTTACCTCCTGAAAATGTTTCAGCGGTAGGCACGATGACATTGCGCAAAGCTCGTAATTCCTATTCCTTCCTCGCCAGAGCCGAGAAAGCATTGGGTTTTGCTATCGATATTGTAGCCGGCCAGGAAGAGGCACGTCTGGTGTATCAGGGAGTGGCACATAGCATGGTGCAAACGGAGACAAATAGACTGGTGATCGATATAGGAGGAGGTAGTACCGAATTTATTATCGGCCAGGCTTACAACCCGATCAAGATGGAAAGTTTGAACATGGGTTGTGTAAACTTTACCAACCAGTGGTTCGAAACGGGAGAAATTACCGAACAAAGAATTCAGAGAGCAATTTTAAGTGCACGTAGAAAGCTTGAATGGATCAGTGATGAATATCTGGATATGGGGTGGCAGGAATGTATCGGATCTTCCGGAACCATCAAAACGATTTCGCGAATTCTGTCGGAAAACTACCAGACTGATGGCGTTATCGATTATGACAACATGCAAAAGTTGAGTGAACTGTTTGTCACCGCCGGCCATATCAATAATATCGTATTACCCGGATTATCCGAAAAACGTACACCGGTTATCATTGGTGGATTGTGTGTGTTGATGGGAGCCTTTGAAGAGCTTCAAATCAAAACTATGGTGGCTTCAGATGGAGCTCTTCGTGAGGGCCTGTTGAATGACATGATAGAGAATTCACAGGGTCGTGATATTCGGATGGATACAGTCGCTAATCTGGAGATACGTTATCGTCTAGATTCTGCTCAATCTGCACGAATTAGTCATACCGCTTTGCAGATGCTTGATCAGCTGGAGCTTGGGGAGGAGAAAAATTTGTGCCTGATTCAATGGGCCAGTAAATTACACGAAATAGGCCTGTCAATTTCACATAATAATTACCCTAAACATAGCGGTTATATTGTTGAACAATCTGATATGCCGGGTTTTTCCCGCGAATTACAAAATACACTCGGATTAATGTTGCGCTTTCAACGAGGCAAACTGAATATGGAAATAATCGAAGCGTCCCCCCGTTTTCATAAAGACATCGTAATGATTATTATTGTATTACGCCTGGCGATCAGCCTACAAAGAAGTCGAGACTGGAATACATCGATTAAGATTAAAATTAAGCTCAAAGAAGACCAGTTAAAATTGAAATTTCCAAAGGATTACCTTGATAATCATCCGCTGACCAAAGCCGATTTAAGCCAGGAGAAGCAGGAAGTTTTAAAAGCGGGTTACAGGTTAAAATTCAAATAAAATTAACTGCATCTATTTTATAGCGGCTAACTTTATAAATTATCATGGTAGAAGTGATAGACATAATTCAGCCATCTTTTTGGAACCGCCCCCTGGCCCCATATTATCTTTCACCAGCTGCAAACCCTTGAGTACCTGCTCTCTATAGTTTTTATTATCAACAAGTTTGAACATTTCCTGACTGATCGCGTCCGGGTTTGCAGCATCCTGCAGTAATTCAAGTACCACCTGTTTACCTGCGATTATATTGATCAGGCTGAAATGCTCTATCGTGAGCATCCGGCTCAGGATCTGATAAGACAGCCATGAAAATTTATAGATGACGCACACAGGCACATCCAGTAATCCAATTTCTAAAGTCACTGTTCCAGAACATGAGACGATTGCGTCGCAACTGTTTATGACATCGTAAAGATTATCTCGGGTGATACTGATGTCAATGTTACTAGCGGCACATTGATTTTTAATGGCCTTCATATCCAGGTTGTTTGCAACCGGTAGCACGAAACGTAATGTAGGTTCCTGCTTACTCATTAATTCTGCAGTTTGCAACATGACCGGTAATAATCGGCTGATTTCACTGTTACGGCTTCCAGGGAATAACCCGATAACACGCTTAGCTTCATTGTTTCTCAGGCGTTCTCTGGTTAGTTCTGCATTTTCACTGATTTTGACTTTATCGACCAACGGATTCCCAACAAAGGTGACAGGGATATTTGCCTGCTGGTAAATTTCTGTTTCAAACTTAAAAATAATGGCCATGTGGTCGATTGACTGACCTATTTTATGAATACGTTTTGGTCGGGAAGCCCAGACTTTGGGGCTGATATAAAATAGAACTTTGATTCCCAATGATTTAGCGTATCTTGCCATCTTGAGATTAAATTCTGGATAATCAATCAAAACCAGTAAATCAGGACGAGTCAATTCGAGTTGTTGTTTCACTCGTTTCATGGCTCTTTTGATATCGCCCCAGTGTTTCAGAATTTCTACCAGGCCCATGACAGCTATCAATGCCGAATCAAAAAAAAGGTTTACCCCTGCTTTTTGCATTTCAGTACCACCCATTCCACTGAATTCAATTCCGGGTTGTATCCTGTTTATTTCTAAAACGAAAGCAGCTGCATGAGCATCGCCGGATGTTTCGCCTGCGAGTAGCATAATATGAGGTTTTTTAGCGAATGACATGAATTCAGTAAATTTGAAAATAAAACGTTTGGAGTATAGTCTCACAGGCTATTTTGATCTACTGTTCACTAGTTGCCATAACTTCTAATTTAAATTTGAACAATTCACCTGACGATAAACAGTTAAAAATTAGTGCTATTCTAATTGCTGGAGTAGATGAAGCCGGACGTGGACCACTTGCCGGTTCTGTGGTCGCGGCAGCGGTTATCCTTGATCCAGATAATCCTGTACCAGGGTTGACAGATTCCAAGAAGCTAAGTGAAAAGAAACGAGTGGTACTCGAAGCTGAAATTAAGCTGAAAGCTTTAAGCTGGTCGGTAGCAGAAGCTTCTCAGCAGGAAATAGATGATATTAATATTTTACAGGCCAGCATGCTGGCGATGCAAAGAGCTGTAATGTCGTTGCAGGTTATTCCGCAAAAAGTGCTGGTTGATGGCAACCGTGAACCTGATTTACCTGGTCATGATGTAGAGGCTATTGTCAAAGGAGATTTAACGGAACCCAGTATCAGTGCAGCATCAATACTGGCAAAACAATATCGTGACAGGCAGATGCTGGAGATGGACAGAGTGTACCCACAGTATCAATTCGCCAGACACAAGGGGTATCCGACAAAATTACACCGCGAATTATTGATCGAACATGGCGCTTCTCCGATTCATCGTAGAAGCTTTAAACCGGTGAAAGATGTTTTGTAACTTTTTTGCACCACGAAGCCACGAAGAACACGAAGATGCTTTATAATGATATTCATAAAACCCTGTGTATCTGGTTTCACTTTAAATCCTGACTATTATCGATAACTCTATACTCCTTCGTGCTCTTCGTGGCTTCGTGGTGAATTAAAAATATTACTATGCCGACACAATTCGTTCATTTACATGTCCACTCAGAATTTTCCCTGGTTGATTCTACGGTAAGGCTAAAACCGCTCATTGCAAAGACTGCAGAGCGTGGCATGGGTGCAATAGCGCTGACTGATATGTCGAACCTGTTCGCACTGGTGAAAATGTTTAAAATTGCGACAGCTGCCGGTGTCAAACCCATTTTCGGTGCGGATGTGTGGATTCGCCATGAAGACCGACCGCAAAACCTGAGTCGCCTGGTTTTGCTGTGCCAGAATGATGTCGGTTATCTGAATTTGAAACGGCTAATATCAAGGTCATTTCAGGAAGGGCAGGTTGCGGATCGTCCTACTATCCTGATCGACTGGCTGGAAGGCAATTCTGATGGTCTTTTGTGTCTTTCGGCAGGACTGGAAGGCGATGTTGGTCAGGCCATTAGAGCAGTAGATTTAGAGCTGGCTGAAAAATATCTCGAAGCCTGGAAAGCACTTTTTCCAGATCGATTTTTTATCGAGTTACAGCGCACCGGCAGGCCATTTGAAGAACAGTATATTCAGCAGGTAGTGGCCTTATCTGCCGACAAAGGTTTGCCTCTGGTCGCCACTAACGATGTCCGTTTCATCGATGCCAGCGATTTCGATGCGCATGAAATCAGAGTGTGTGTGTGCAGCGGTTTTACCCTGGAAGATAATAGAAGGCCAAAAATATACTCGGAACAGCAGTATTTGCGTTCAGGCGAAGAGATGATAAATCTCTTTAAGGATATACCACAAGCCATTGAAAATACTGTAAATATTGCAATGTCCTGTAATGTAACTTTGAAGTTGGGCAAAAACTATCTTCCAGAATTTCCTATTCCGGAGGGTTTTACGAAAGACAGTTATTTTCGTTCGGTATCCGAGCAGGGTCTGGAAGCTCGTCTAAAATTTTTACAGGAACAGTTACCCGAAGGAGAAGTATTAGATCGTCAACCTTATATTGACCGACTCAATATTGAACTTGGTGTCATCATCCAGATGGGCTTCCCCGGTTATTTTTTAATCGTTGCGGACTTCATCCAGTGGTCTAAAGATAACGACATTCCGGTCGGTCCTGGTCGTGGTTCCGGTGCCGGTTCGGTGGTGGCTTATGCACTTAAAATTACCGATCTGGATCCCCTGCAATACGAATTACTATTCGAACGGTTTCTTAATCCTGAACGTGTTTCTATGCCCGATTTCGATATCGACTTTTGCATGGAAAAACGTGATCGTGTCATCGAATACGTGGCCAGGACTTATGGTCGTAACCAGGTATCGCAAATTATTACTTACGGTACCATGGCTGCTAAAGCGGTAATTCGTGATGTCGGGCGAGTACTGGGTCATCCGTATGGTTTTGTGGATCGGATAGCCAAGCTAATTCCATTTGAAATTGGCATAACGCTGGATAAAGCGCTGGAACAGGAAGAAGATCTGAAGAATCTTTACCAGCAAGATGAAGATGTCACTGCATTGATGGATATGGCCCGTTCACTGGAGGGCTTGACCCGTAACGTAGGTAAACATGCTGGGGGTGTGGTTATTTCTCCTGGTGATTTGAATGATTTTACCCCGATCTATTGTGAACAGGGTGGGGCGGGTCTGGTTTCTCAATACGATAAGGGGGACGTGGAAGATGTTGGTCTGGTCAAGTTCGACTTTCTCGGTTTACGGACTCTGACTATTATTGACTGGGCTCTAAAAGCGATTAATCAGCACCAGAATCCACCACTGGAAATAGAACGTATCGCACTGGATGATAAAGCCAGTTTTGACCTGTTACAGGCTTACCAGACCACCGCTGTATTCCAGCTGGAATCGGCCGGTATGAAGGATCTTATCCGGCGTCTGCAACCGGATACTTTTGAAGATATTATCGCCCTGGTCGCTCTGTTTCGACCAGGGCCACTGCAATCGGGCATGGTTGATGACTTTATCAACCGTAAACATGGGCGATCAAAAGTTGAGTACCCGCATCCGTCGCTGGAACCCATTTTACAACCGACCTATGGTGTCATCCTGTATCAGGAGCAGGTTATGCAAATAGCCCAGGTGCTGGCGAAATACACGCTGGGTGGTGCGGATATGTTACGTCGTGCCATGGGTAAGAAAAAGCCTGAGGAAATGGCCAAACAGCGTGTCATTTTCACCGAAGGTGCATTGAAAAATAATGTCGAAGAAGAGACGGCGACCTATATCTTCGACCTGATGGAAAAATTTGCCGGGTATGGTTTTAACAAATCTCACTCGGCGGCTTATGCACTGGTGTCGTATCAAACGGCCTGGCTTAAAGCGCATTATCCTTCTCAATTTATGGCAGCAGTGTTATCTGCCGATATGGATAACACCGACAAGGTAGTGATTCTGATAGAAGAATGCCGCAGCATGAAGTTGAAGGCTTTACCGCCTGACGTCAACAGATCTGATTATCATTTTCGAGCAAATGAAAAGGGTGAAGTGATTTACGGTTTAGGTGCTATCAAGGGTGTTGGTGAAGCAGCTATTGAAAGCATTATTAATGAGCGCAAAAATGGTGAATACCGGTCACTGGATGATTTTTGCGAACGTGTCGATATGTCGAAAGCCAATAAAAAAGTCATGAACTCTCTGGTTACCTGTGGTGCAATGGATTGCTTTTCACCTAATCGCGCTGCATTACAGTCTCATTTACCCTATGCGCTGCAAGCTGCAGATCAGGCTCAGCGAAATCAGGATGCAGGGATGGTTGATCTATTCGCGATGGATGAACCTGCAAATGAAGTGAAGCCGCTACCAGACGTGCCTGCCTGGGATGAAAAAACCCGTTTAATGAATGAAAAGGAAAGTCTTGGTCTCTTCCTGACCGGGCATCCCATCGATCTTTACCAGAAAGAATTAAAACAGATAGTCTCGGTCAACCTGGGGCAATGGCTACAAAAACTGGATAATACGGGTTCTCCAACCTCGGGTTACCGTAGAAAGGATGAAAATGCGATCGTAGTCGGGCTGGTGATAGGGATACGAACTCGTAATGCTCATAATGGTCGGGAAGTATTTGTCACGCTGGATGACCGTACCGGGCGCATCGATGTTCGAGTGTTTCCTGAGATGTTCCAGGAAATAGAAGAATTAGTGAAAAAAGACGTGATGTGGGTGGTCGAAGGCGGCATTTCTTATGATGATTTTAATAATGGAATCCGTATTCGTGCTCGTAAAGTTGAGCTGCTGGAAACTTTCCGCATGAATCATGCGAAAGCTTTACATATAGAATGCTCTGCAATAACGGATATACCCATTCAGCAATTTGCACACAATCTCAAACCGTATCAGCAGGAAGCTAAAGCGAAAATGATATTTCATGGTGCAAAAGAAGGCTATGATTTTGACTTATGCAGTGCAAACGTGTCGTTGGCACTGAATGATGAATGTATTCTGGTGCTTGAAAAACAGTTAGGGAATGATGCTTTTTTTATTGAGTACAATTAAATAGTTTAAAAAGTAGCTATTCCTCGATATTAAAAGAAAAAAGATATTCACCACGAAGCCACGAAATACACAAATTTAAATGATTGTGTGGAAATGAGTTTTGGTGAAGAGTGTGTTTTTACTTTATCAGGGTTTAAAACAAAAGCCTGTTTGATCGAGTTCATCACTCATTAAGTAGTTAAATAAGTCACTGTGCTGCTCGGGCCGGGGATGGCTGTCATTTTCACTGGATGCCGGAAAAGCCCGAATATGTAGGGCGGTTCTGCTCTTTCCTGGATTGATCGTATTTACATATAGTTTGCTGCCTTCGTATTCCGCCGAGAGCGTTAGCATCATCCCGTTAATGGCACTTTTACTGATCGCATAAGCATCCCAGTAAGCACCAAATTTATCATCTGTCATAAAAACCAGTGAGGCATGATCCGATTGTTTTAACAGCGGAATACAATGTTTGGTCAACAGGTATGGACCATTCAAATTCACCTGCATCACCTGAAACCACGTTTCGCTGTCGCTATGCTCGAAAGGAGTGGGAGCACCCAATAAGGCTGCAGTGTGTAAAACCCCATCCAGACGACCAAACTCATTCCCTATATTTTCGGCCATCTCGTAATAATCTTTTTCGGTAGCGCCCTCCAGGTTTAGCGGGTAAATTGCTGGAGTTGGGTAGCCTGCCTGTTCAATTTCATCGTAAACATTTTCCAGTAAACGAACATTTTTACCGAGTAAAATGACGGTGGCTCCCGCAGCAGCATATGCCAGTGACATCACTTTCCCGTAACCACCAGTGGCTCCAGTAACGAGGATGATTTTATCTTTCAGGTTGTTTGCTGCCGGTTTGTAATTATGAGGTTTAGTTGCTGTTTTCATAGTAAAAGTAATTAATTTTCTGGGTCAATGGAAGTGGCACTGTCGTTACGCCAGTAGGGCGCAAAAGCCTCACATCCAGTAAATGTTTTACAGTAGTTTTAAAATTTGTTCTGGATGGTCAATGACTTGATCGGCCATCCAGCTTTTAAGGTTAGCATCTTGACTAATATATCCATACTTTGCGATGACCGTCGTCATGTTGGCGGCATTTCCCGCGGTGATATCCCGTGGGTCATCACCGACATATAAAAATTGCTGAGGATCAATACCGATGATTTTAGCAGCCGTTAAAAGTGGTAAGGGATGAGGTTTTCTCTCGGCAGTCGTATCACCGGATATAGTCACTGCTGAGCGATGATCCAGTTTTAATGCTGACATCAATGGGTCAGTTAACCAGCCCGGTTTATTGGTAACCACACCCCACAGGATAGATTGTTGATCAAACGTATGTAATACCGTTTCAAATCCCTCGAAAAGTGTTGAATGGTCGGCAATGTTATGCAGGTAATAATCAAGAAATCTCAAACGTAGAGATTCTATCTCTTCTTCTGGTCGATGTTTTTCAAAAGCCAGTTTTGTCATTGCCAGCCCACCCCTGGAAACATGCGGTCGGACAACATCCAGGGTCAACGGGTCAAGGCCTTCTTCCTTCAATATATGATTCAGTGAAGCAGTCATATCAGGTGCCGTATCGATTAAGGTTCCATCCAGGTCGAACAGTACAGCACGTACCTCAGTTGGTTTCATATGAACTGACAGGTCATCAGGTAGTTAACATCCACATCACGTCCCAGACTGTAATTTTTAGACAGTGGATTGTAACTCATGCCGGTAATATCGATGACTTCCAGTGATGCTGCCCGCGCGGCCTGAGCCAGTTCGGAGGGTTTAAGAAATTTCTGATATTCATGAGTACCTTTTGGTAACATCTTCATAATGTATTCAGCACCCACAATAGCCAGCATAAATGATTTTACATTACGGTTTAGAGTTGATAAAACGAGCGTACCCTGAGGTTTTAAAGCTTGCGTGGCTGCGTTTATAATACTGGCCGGGTCTGGAACGTGCTCCAGCATTTCGAGGCAACAGATAACATCGAACTGACTTTCATTTTCAGCTGCGAACTGTTCTGCTGTTATTAACTGATAATTGACCTTTAAGCCGGATTCGTGTAAATGCATTTTCGCCACATCCAGTGATAGTTCAGCCATATCAATACCTGTCACGTCTGCACCTTTAGCGGCCATTGCTTCAGCCAGAATGCCACCGCCACAACCTATGTCCAGCACCTTTTTGCCTGCAAGTCCCCCACATTGTCGATCAATGTAATCGATTCTGAGTGGGTTAATATCGTGTAATGTTTTGAATTCGCTGTGGGTGTCCCACCAGCGACTGGCCAGGGCCGAAAATTTTTCAATTTCAGCGGCGTCGACGTTTTCAGTATTCATGATTTATGAGTTACGGTTAATATTTTGATTTCGGTATTATACTTATTTTTTACCACGAAGCGCACGAAGTACACGAAGAATAAAATTTTCTAAAACCCTTGGCGCTCTTCGTGTAGCAGATATATATTTAATTCTGGATTTTTTGTTGCCACTGTTGGGCTACGGTGATGATTTCCACAGCATCAATATCCGTCAATTGATAGTCTTTGAGTTTTTGCACCCCATTGATCCAGCTTTGCGATACCTGCAAACTATTGGCTGCATATACCAGTTGTGACACCGGGTCGTAAACGGGTTGAGTATTTAACTGGGAAAAGTCTACGGCAATCATATCGGCTTTTTTCCCGACTTCCAGAGAACCGATCTGTTCGGACAGTCCCAGTGCTTTTGCTCCATTGATGGTTGCCATTCGAATACTCTGCATGACATTACAACTGCTTGCATCACCACTGATACCTTTGCTAAGTAACGCGGCCGTGCGCATCTCACCAAACATGTCGAGATCATTATTACTGGCTGCTCCATCGGTTCCGAGAGAAACATTGATGTTCAGTTTTTGTAACTGATCGACAGGGCAAAATCCACTGGCCAGTTTTAAATTGGATTCGGGGCAGTGAACGATGTTTACACCTGTTTCTTCCAGTCTTTCCATTTCCATTGCATTTAAACTGGTCATGTGAACAGCCATCAGGCTGGGATTGAGTAGATTAAGTTGATCAAGTCTTTCCAGCGGTCTTTTGCCGGTGTTTTTAACGGCTTCGTCAATTTCAAATTGAGTTTCATGGATATGCATGTGAACCGGTATATCCAGTTCACTACTATACATGGCGATTTGTTCCAGTGGCTTATCTGAAACAGTGTAAGGCGCATGAGGAGCGAGAGCCGTTGAAATAAGGGGGTATTCTCTAACTTCATCGATAACCGCCATTGCCTTGCTGAGGTATTCATCTGCTGACTGAGCCCACACGGTGGGGAAATCGAGTACGATTAAGCCAGCAGTTGCACGTATGCCCATCTGCTGGCAGGTTTTTGCCATGACATCAGGAAAGAAGTACATATCATTGAAACAGGTTGTGCCGCCGCGAATCATTTCAGCAACCGTCAGGCGAACACCGTCCTCTATAAATTGTCGATTTACCCATTTAGATTCGGAAGGCCAGATGTGGTTATTTAGCCAGTCCATCAATGGCAGGTCGTCAGCGATACCTCGCAGCAGGCTCATGGCTGCATGAGTATGTGTATTGATCAATCCGGGCATCAGGATGTGATTATCCAGAGTAACCGTTTCGGCCTGTTCCAGGCCTGGATGATTCGACAGTTCAGCGACAGCAATTATGGCCTTGATACGGTCATTTTCGATGATCAGTGCAGAGTCAGTTAACAGGTCAAATTGTTCGTTAACCGTTAACAGCCATTGAGGTTTGATTACAGTGAGTTTATTCATATGTTGAACCATACAATAAAGAGACAATTATGTAACGACTCTGATTGATTTTATCGGTTACAATTATTCTTTTTCTACAATAAATTTAGTAAACGTGAGTCTACCATCTTCTATTTCTCCAATCCGCTGGGATAACAATCAACTAATTTTGCTTGATCAACGTTATTTACCTGAAAAACACGATGACTTTTTCTGCTCGACTTTAGAGCAGGCGGCAAGGGGTATTACTGATCTGGTGGTGCGAGGTGCTCCTGCTATCGGCATTACCGCTGCCTACGCGGTTTATCTCGGGTTTATGCAGCATCAACAGGATCAAAACTATGATTTGTCTGCAGCACTTGACCATTTGATTAATGCTCGACCTACAGCGGTAAATCTGGCCTGGGCAGTTGACATCCAGAAACTTATTCTGACTGATGATGAACCTGCAAAAGCTCAGCGACTTTTAGTGAATGCTAAACGAATTCATCAACAGGATCTCGAAGATAATATAAAAATGGGTGACTTTGGTGCCGCTTTAATGGAGCCGGCATCCAGAGTGTTAACGCATTGTAATGCAGGTGCGCTGGCAACTGCCGGGTATGGAACAGCTCTGGGTGTAATCCGTTCAGCATGGTCCGAGAATAAACTCGATAAAGTTTTTGCCTCTGAAACTCGTCCCTGGTTACAGGGTTTGAGGTTAACCGCCTGGGAGCTGGCTGCGGATAAAATTCCTGTGTCAGTCATCGTAGAAGGAGCTGCCTCATCATTATTCAGCAGACAGCAGATAGACTGGGTGATTGTGGGTTCCGACCGGATTTGTGCGAACGGTGATGTGGTGAATAAAGTAGGCACCTGTAACCTGGCAATACTGGCAAAACATTATGGTGTGAAAGTGATGGTTGCTGCTCCAACTTCTACCATTGATATGGATACCCCATCGGGTGCTGACGTAGATATTGAAAATCGTTCACCGGATGAAATTCTGGCACAAAAATATGCCTCAAATGAACTGGTTTCAGCATGGAATCCGGTGTTTGATGTGACGCCTGCAGAACTGGTTACCGCTATCGTGACAGAAGAAGGAGTTATTTTACAACCTGACAAACACAAAATGATGTCTTTAATGAACACTAATCATCCATAAATAAGTTAAAATTAAGTTCTGCGCGACGTTTTTATAAGTGGTGGTTTGTGTTGGGTATGTGCTAAAATCGCTTAAATCGAATTTCAAGGGTATTTGGTCATTATCATGACCGGAGAAAAACCACCATTATTATATTAAAAATAGTTTCTTCATCGCTAGTTAAACCACTCTGGTTTGATGCTTTTAACGACCTCGTTATTGTTAGCAAAATATAAAAATTGCCCTTTGTCTAATTTTCAACCATTTACCTATTGAATAAACCAAGAGACTTATAATTCATGGCCGATATTGCTAAGGAAATTTTTCCGGTAAACCTCGAAGATGAGATGCGACAGTCTTATCTGGAATATGCCATGAGTGTCATCGTCGGCCGTGCTTTGCCGGATGTCAGGGATGGGTTGAAGCCGGTGCACCGTCGAGTTTTATTCGCGATGAGTGTGTTGGGTAATGATTACAATAAACCCTATAAAAAATCAGCCCGTGTGGTCGGTGATGTAATAGGTAAATACCACCCGCATGGTGATACTGCCGTGTACGACACCATAGTTCGAATGGCTCAACCATTTTCTCTGCGTCATATGCTGGTTGACGGGCAGGGTAACTTTGGATCTGTCGATGGTGACTCTGCCGCTGCCATGCGTTATACAGAAGTTCGTATGTCCAAAATCGCCCATGAATTACTGGCTGATCTGGACAAGGAAACGGTAAATTTTACACCTAACTACGACGAATCTGAATACGAGCCTGCCGTACTACCGACTAAAATTCCTAATTTGTTAATTAATGGCTCTTCCGGTATTGCAGTTGGCATGGCGACCAATATTCCTCCGCATAACCTGGCTGAAGTCATCGATGCCTGTGTGTTAATGGTGGATCAACCGGATGCGACAGTCGAAGATCTGATGGCCTGCATACCCGGCCCTGATTTTCCAACGGCAGCATATATTAATGGTGCTCGTGGTATTCGCGAGGCCTATCGCACCGGTCGTGGAAAAATATACCTTCGTGCAAAATCCGAAGTAGAAGAAGAACCTAACGGTAAACAACGTATTGTTGTTACTGAATTACCTTATCAGGTTAATAAGGCCAGGTTACTGGAAAAGATTGCTGAACTGGTCAAACATAAAAAAATTGAAGGTATTACCGGTCTGCGGGATGAATCTGATAAAGATGGTATGCGTATGGTAATAGAATTACGTCGGGGTGAAATTGTCGATGTTATTTTGAATAATCTTTATAAACAGACACAGATGGAAAATGTGTTTGGTATCAATATGGTTGCACTATTAGATGGTCAGCCCCAACTGCTTAACCTGCAGAGAATAATTCATGCCTTTATTCGTCATCGCCGTGAAGTGGTGACACGAAGAACGATATTCGATTTACGCAAAGCACGTGACCGCGCTCATATCCTGGAAGGTTTGGCTATAGCACTGTCAAATATTGATGAAATTATCGAGCTGATTAAAAAATCACCCAGTCCGGCAATTGCCAAATCTGCTTTATTAGAACGCAGATGGTCACTTGGTATTGTCAGGGACATGTTGCAACGAGCTGGCTCAGACGTTTCCCGTCCCGATGATCTTTCAAGGGAGTTTGGTCTGGTGGATGACAATTATCAGCTGACTGAAAAGCAGGCTCAATCTATTCTTGATTTACGTCTACAAAAATTGACGGGACTGGAGCAGGAGAAAATTATCAATGAATATAAGGAAATTCTCGATAAAATTGAAGATTTACTGGATATTCTGACACGTGAAGAACGACTAATGTCTGAAATTCGACGTGAGTTGCTGGAAATAAAAGAACAGTTTGCTGATGCACGACGTACTGAAATTCTGGTGAATCAACTGGATATGACGGTAGAAGATTTAATTAACGAAGAAGATGTGGTGGTTACCCTGAGTCACCTTGGTTACGCCAAGGCGCAACCACTGGAAAGTTATTCAGCGCAAAAACGTGGTGGCCGCGGTAAGGCCGCTACTAAAGTCAAAGATGAAGACTTTGTTGAAAAAATGTTTATTGCTTCGACGCACGACACCTTGCTGTGTTTTTCTACTCGAGGAAAAGTTTATTGGCAAAAAGTTTACCAGTTGCCGATTGGTTCACGCACGGCTCGCGGTCGCCCTATGGTCAACCTGTTGCCGCTGGAAGAAAATGAACGGATAACGGCCATACTGCCGGTTAGAGAATATCCTGAAAATGAATTTATCTTTTTTGCCACTGCCAACGGCACGGTAAAGCGAACGCCTTTATCCAATTTTTCACGTCCCCGTAGTAACGGTATAATCGCGATCGATTTGCGCGAAGAAGACAGCTTGATCGGTGTTCAGTTAACCAAAGGTGAAAATGATCTGATGATGTTTGCGGCATCCGGTAAAGGCATACGTTTTGGCGAAGAAAATGTTCGAGCCATGGGTCGTACGGCTGCGGGTGTCCGTGGCATCAGAATTAAACCGGATGATAAGGTAATCACTCTGTTAGCGCTGGATTCTGATGAAGATATTATTCTGTTTGCCACCGAAAATGGTTATGGTAAGCGGACCAAAGTGTCTGATTTTTCACGTCAGGGTCGAGGTGGTCAGGGTGTGATATCGATTCAAACATCAAAACGTAACGGTCAGGTCATAGGTGCTATCAAAGCGAGTTATGATGACGTTATGTTAATTACCAATGCCGGTACACTGGTCAGAACGCCTGTGCAGGATATTTCTCTGGTATCCAGGAATACTCAGGGTGTAACTCTAATTCGCCTTGGTAAAGAAGAAAAACTGGTGCAAATCGCGACTGTTGCTACGGATGACAGTGATGATGAGGCCGAAGGCGAACCTGAGGAAGGTTCGGAAGACTAATTTTTTAAACCACAGGGGACACAGAGATACACAGAGGACTTAATTGTATTTTTAAATTAATTGATTTATCCACCATAAGTTAATGGTAGTAAGTTAATGGTAACAAAAATTAAAATTTCCTCTGTGTGCTCCGTGTTCTTTGTGGTAAATATTTTTTTATTTTACAGATAGGTGAACTATGTCACGCGTTTTTAATTTTAGTGCGGGGCCGGCCATGCTGCCGTCCGAGGTCATTCAACAGGCTCAACAGGAAATGCTCGACTGGCATGGTAGCGGAATGTCCGTCATGGAGATGAGTCATCGTGGCAAAGAGTTCATCGAAATTGCGACCACTGCAGAAACAGACTTACGTGAATTATTATCAATCCCTGATAATTATAAAGTGCTGTTTTTGCAAGGTGGAGCCAGTACTCAGTTTGCTATGGTTCCATTAAATTTGATGGGGAAAACAGGAAAAGCCGATTATGCCAATACGGGTGCCTGGTCCAAAAAAGCGATTTCAGAAGGCAAACGATTTGGAGAAGTGAGTATCTGCGCTAGTTCGGAAGCTGATGGATTCAATTCTGTTCCAGCTTACAGTGGCTGGGAAATGTCTTCCAGTGCATCTTATGTGCATGTAACACCTAATGAAACGATTGGCGGTGTCGCTTATGCTGGTCTACCTGATACTGGTGATATTCCTATAGTAGCAGATATGTCCTCTACTATATTATCTCAGCCAATAGATGTTTCTGACTACGGTATTATTTATACCGGTGCGCAGAAAAATATCGGTCCTGCTGGACTTACAATTGTCATCATCAGAGAAGATTTGATTGGTTTGGCGGGGGATAACTGTCCATCCATGCTGAACTATGCAACACATAGTGAAGCAGACTCAATGGCCAATACACCGCCGACTTATAGCTGGTATCTTGCCGGACTTGTATTTAAATGGTTAAAGGCTAAAGGTGGATTGACTGCGATGCAGGAAATCAATGAACGCAAGGCTGCAAAGTTATATGCAGCGATTGATGGCAATGCTTTTTACTCAAATCCAGTGGCTTTAGAGAATCGTTCGCTGATGAATGTGCCGTTTATACTGCAAGATGCTCAACTTGATGCAGACTTCCTGTCAGGCGCTAAAGAACTGGGCTTAACCAGTTTAAAAGGTCATCGTTCGGTAGGTGGTATGCGTGCCAGTATTTATAACGCGATGCCGGAAGAGGGTGTTGATACGCTGATTCAGTTCATGAATGACTTTGCAGCTAAAAACGGTTAATAGATAGAGATAAGTTATGAAAAAGATATTAACCCTTAATAATATATCTTCACAGGGGCTGGAGCGCTTACCGCGCGAAAGCTATGAAGTTTCATCTGAATGTTCTGTACCGGATGCTATCTTATTGCGTTCTTTTAAAATGCATGATATGGAAATACCCGGTTCACTGCTGGCTGTTGGTAGAGCCGGGGCAGGGGTCAATAATATTCCTCTGGATAAAATGAGCGAGCGCGGCATTGCTGTGTTTAATGCTCCCGGTGCGAATGCTAATGCGGTAAAAGAACTGGTAGTGGCAGGCATGCTATTAGCTTGCCGAAATCTATGTCAGGCCTGGGACTATACCTGTAAATTAGAAGGTTCTGATGCTGAAATATCTAAGGCAGTAGAAGAAGGTAAGAAAAAATACGTTGGCTATGAATTACCCGGTCGTACTTTAGGCGTTATTGGACTGGGCGCTATTGGTGTTAAAGTAGCAAATGCTGCGAAATCACTGGGTATGCATGTAATCGGTTATGATCCAGGTATCAGTGTGCAGTCTGCCTGGAATTTATCGGCCGATGTAGAGCCTACCAGTAGTGTCGATGACATGATGTCGAAAGTGGATTTTATTTCTTTACATGTCCCATTAATTCCAGCTACCAGGAATATCATTAATGCTGAACGGCTGGCCAAGATGAAAAAGGGCGGGGTTATTATGAATTTTGCTCGTGATGGTATTGTGGATGATGAAGCTGTTCTCGCAGCTCTGGATTCAGGTCACCTGCACGCATATGTGACCGACTTTCCGTCTAATCTACTGATGGGCAAAAAAGGTGTTATTAACTTACCGCATCTTGGAGCGTCAACCCATGAAGCTGAAGAAAATTGTGCTGTGATGGTTGCTGATCAAGTGAAGGATTATCTTGAGAATGGCAATGAAAGATACGAATTTTATCATTCGCAAGAAGAA
>ERZ890953.241-NODE-241-length-32664-cov-7.236714_pt1 | contig 32664 bp, 28 predicted proteins | sample MGYA00521264_ERZ890953 | MGnify/ENA primary metagenome ERZ890953 (study PRJEB32303, sample SAMEA104408629) | aquatic metagenome | biome: Brackish water; feature: Chemocline; material: water | place: Baltic Sea | collected 2014-10-26T21:54:00 | depth 200 m ...
AAATCACCTTATAGATGTCATTAAAAATTTATCGGAAATAATTATCAATAAACGAGAACTTAAAACACACCAACAAGAACTTGAATATTACAGACAAGCCGTAGAAAAGTCAAACCATGTCATTCGCATCTCCAACGATGGTTCAATCGTTGAAATTAACGAAGAATTAACAAACTACCTAAACTCTTTTACAAATTCAAAATTTTTGCTCTCTTCTTTAGAAGATATTTTTACTAAAAAAGATATTTTAGAAATTTTAGAATATGCAAATAATTTTAAGGTACTTAGTAAGATATATACTTTAAAAATTTTAGACAATAGTTTTACGGTAATACTTACAGCTTTTGCTTCTTTATTAAAAGAAGATAAAGTTTATGAAATCACTATCATGTTAAATGACATTACTAAAATCGTTAAAGAAAAAGATGAGATTATAAAAGGTCTTTACATAGATACACTCACAAAACTTCCAAATCGCCTGAAACTTTTTAATAATCTTCAAAAAGATGAATCAAAATACGCTATGTTATTTATTGATATTGAAAATTTTTCAAGTATTAATCATCTTTATGGATTCAAAGCGGGTGATGAAGTTTTAATTCAAATGGCAGAGATATTATTAGAGTATTGGCCAGGTAAGCGACCAAGAAAAGTATATCGTACGGATATGGACCACTTTATTATATTGATTGATAAGATGGATAAGACAGAACGTGATAAAACAAAAAACTTTACAGAAATGCTTATAAAACATATCGAAGAACATATATTTAGCATAAACAATACAATTGAGATAGAATTGAGCGTTACCATCGGTGCAAGCTGTTTAGGAGATGACGATTTATTTACAGAAGCTTCCATCGCTTTAAACGTTGCCAAAAGCAATAGAGTCTCTTTGGCGTGTTTTGCCGATTTAACTGGTGTTAGAGAAAATTTTGAGAATAATCTTAACATGCAACGAAAAATAAAATTAGCACTTCAAAGAGATTTATTTGTAAATTATTATCAACCTATAGTCGATATTAATGGTAAGTTAGTTAAATATGAAGCATTGATAAGAATGATTGACCCAGATAATGAAGATATAATTCTTTCCCCTTATCATTTTTTAGACATTGCTCGTCAATCAAAAAGTTACCCATTAATGACACGCACGGTTATTGCTAACGCTTTTAGAGATTTTGGGGATGGTTCTAAAGCCTTTAGCATAAACATCTCTTATGATGACATTGCAAATCCTGAAACGACTCAATTTTTGGAAAGTTCTTTACAAGAGCATCCAAATGCTGATGTTACAATTGAATTATTAGAGAGCGAGGGACTTAAAGACTTTGACAAAACATTGAAGTTTTTTCATCAGATGAAAGGATATGGAGCTAAAATTGCCATAGATGATTTTGGAAGTGGCTATTCTAATTTTACCTATTTCTTTGATATGCCTTTGGATATATTGAAAATAGATGGCTCCTTGGTAAAAAGAGTCCATGAACATCGTGGATATCTTGCTCTTGAGGCTATAGTCAATTTTTCTAAGCACTTAGGTGTAGAAACCGTAGCAGAATATGTGGAAGATGAAGCCATTTTTGAAAAACTAAAACCTTTGAATATTACCATGTACCAAGGTTATTATTTTGCTGAACCAAAACCTTTTTTGGAGTTATGAAAATATTTGTAAGGGAAAACTTTTATGCGTAATTATCTTGCCCATTTTCATTTTATAACAAAGTTATTGTTGATAATCATCCCTCCGATGATGCTTGTGTTATATTTTACAGTCACCAAAGTGATGAGTGAGTATACAAATTACACAGTGCTTGAAGATATACAAAAATCAATAACATTTTCTGGAGCGATTACAACTCTTATTTATGAGCTTCAACTAGAGAGAGGTATGTCAGCTGGATATATAGGTGCACAAGGATTAAAATTTTCAAATGAGCTCAATCAAAAACGTAAACAAGTGGATATACAGGTTGAAGCCCTTAAAAATTTAATAAACGATTATGATAATATTCTGCACCTAAAAAAAGTCAATGCTGCCATCTCTATGTCTAATAATATTGCAGCTATACGAATAAAAGTGAATAAACTAAGTATTCCTTTAGAACTGGTACTTGATTTTTATACTGGAATTATCACACAATATTTGGAAAATATTTCACTTATTTCTAAGCATTCTGATAATGCTTGGCTAACACGTGAATTGTCCGCATATTCCAGTTTGTTATTTACAACAGAACTGATGGGGATTGAGCGGGCAATCGGTGCCAATACTTTTGGGAATAAAAAAATCAATCTAAATGTGCACAAGAAAATGATAACACTTGTAGCTGAGCAAAAGACATTTTTAAAATTCTTTCTTAGCTATTCTAGTGATGAATCTCTTGGTATTTACACTAAAATTATGAAAACTCAATCGTTTGAAGATTTTACACGAATGGAGGAACTGCTACTCAACACTAAAGATTCAGATACATTCAATATAGATGCACAATACTGGTTTGATGAGGCTACAAAAAAAATAAATATATTACAGCAAATTAGTAGCTCTCTTGCTACTCAAATGGGCACATATATTAGCAATAGAGAGTCTAAAATGTATCGCAGCATAATTGAGGTTCTTGCTATGAATATTATTATTGTATTGATAATCATGGGAATTGTTTACTATGTATCACTGCAGTTATACAGAGAAATAAATGAACAGCAAAAAGCATTAATTCAACAATCCAAGATGGCGGCTATTGGTGATATGATTAGCTCTATCGCGCATCAATGGAGACAACCTTTAAATGCAGTTGGCGTTCTTGCTCAGGAGATACAATTAAAGTTTCAATATGATTCTTTAAGTAAAGAAGAGGCTGAAAAACTAACAAATGAACTGCAAGATTATCTTGAGTACATGTCAAAAACAATTGATGATTTTAGAAACTTTTACAAGCCATCCAAACAAAAAGCATCTTTTGATCTCATAAACTCTATAAATGAATCACTTAAAATAGTAGGTAAACAACTCCAAAACAATAATATAAAATTCACACTCGAACAAAAATGTGAAGCTAAAGCACTAAAAAATGAACCTGAAGCTTATTTTTTTGAAGGTTATGAGAGTGAATTTAAACAAGTAATTATCAGTATCATAAACAATGCGAGTGAAGCAATCCAAGAGTACTCAAAGATAGTTGATTTAAAACAAAAAGAGATTAAAGTTCAGATAATACGTACCAACAATAATTTAATTGTAAAAATAAGTGATAATGGCAGAGGTATTAAACCTGATATATTAGAGCATATTTTTGAGCCTTATCTTTCAACAAAACATGAGCAACAAGGCACAGGTTTAGGTCTCTATATGTCAAAATTGATAATCGAGCGTAATATGTTTGGGAAATTGAGTGCTAAAAATATTTCTTTAGGAGCAGAGTTTGAAATAGCTTTAAAAGTAAGCTAAATCGATACCCCATCGCTAAAGCGAAAGTGGGGTATAAATAAGTAAAAAACTAGTTTTTATCTGTGTTTACGATTTTGTTTGCACCGATCCATGGCATCATCTCACGAAGACCATTACCAGTTTGCTCAATTAGAGATGCTTTTGCATTGTTACGCTCTGCATTCATACGAGGATAACCTGCTTGACCTTCTAAGATAAAATCTTTTGCAAATCTACCATCTTGAATTTCTTTAAGAATCTCTTTCATAGCAGCTTTTGACTCATCATTAATAACACGTTTACCAGAAACATAATCACCATACTCAGCAGTGTTAGAAATTGAATATCTCATATCAGCGATACCACCCTCAAACATTAAATCAACGATAAGTTTAAGTTCGTGAAGACACTCGAAGTATGCCATTTCAGGAGCATAACCAGCTTCAGTTAATGTTTCAAAACCAGCTTGAACTAAAGATGTAACACCACCACAAAGAACTGCTTGCTCACCAAAAAGGTCAGTTTCAGTTTCATCTTTGAAAGTTGTTTCAATAATAGCAGTACGACCACCACCAATAGCAGATGCATAAGATAATGCCAACTCTTTAGTGTTTCCTGCAGGATTATTTCCAACAGCGATAAGGTCAGGGATACCACCACCACGAACAAATTCAGAACGGACAGTGTGTCCTGGTGCTTTTGGAGCAATCATAGTTACATTAATATCTGCAGCAGGAATAATGCTGTTATAATGAATGTTAAAACCGTGACCAAATGCGATAGTATCACCAGCACTTAAATTTGGTTCAATCTCTTCTTTGTAAATTTTAGCTTGATTTTCATCTGGAAGAAGAATCATAACAACATTAGATTTTGCAGTAGCCTCAGCAACTGTTAATACTTCAAAACCTTTTGCTTCAGCTTTAGCCCAGCTTGATCCACCTTTACGAAGACCAACACATACTTCAACACCACTATCTCTTAAGTTTTCAGCGTGAGCGTGACCTTGTGAACCAAAACCAATCATTGCAACTTTTTTGCTTTTGATTAAGTCTAAACTTGTGTCTTTGTCATAATAAACATTTAATGCCATTTTATTTCCTTGATGCTTTTAAGATTTTTCTTAAAATATTTGTCGCATTATACTCCATTTATGGTAAAACTTTTATTAGAGTAAGCTTATATTTTATTGTATCTTTTGTAGTTTAATATCATACTCTGTATAATACGGAAAAAACAAGAGGAACACAGATGAAAAAATTCAACCTTTTTAAAGAGATAATTACTGTAGATAAGCCTGAACTACTTAAAGCTATTAACTCAACAAGAGTTTATGGGATCGATATAGAGGGTAACATTAAGTACAAACCTTTTGATGAGAATGCGATTTTGATTTATGAGGGGCAACATACACCTACCCCAACTACTGCTCTTATAGCTCCTAAACCGCAAACACTCAATGAGATTCTTGGAAAAAATTATCAAGTTGTTGAAGATGACGATAGAGTTCTTATAAAAGCATTTGCAAATTGGCAGGAACTAATCACGGTTAATATTGAGCGTGCTTTTTATGATGACACAACGGGCGATGGTGTTGATAAATTTGCAGATGATGATGTAGAAGAGATTGGTTGGCAAGCAACCGAATTCAATATCTCTTATAGAGAGTTAGTTGAAATATTAGAATCTGAATGTAGTGGAACACTCCTTTGTATAGAGCAAGAAGATTCTACATACCAATTTAGTGGTCTTGGATATATACATGATAATAAAGAGGTCTATGATGTACTTTATGGATACTGTCAAACAAAAATCAAAGAACTTATAAAAAATAATCCTGATTATACAAAAGAGTTACTCACTGATGATCAAGAAGATGCATTAGAATATTTTAAATGTCTATAAATAAACAAGATATTTATATTGAGAGAAAGTATCGTGGAAGTTTAGAATTTCCAGATACCCTCCAAGCAAAAAAGATTTTCTTTAGAACAAAACAAGCGTATGCAAACCATGAGGAGATGAGTGTTAAACTTGTTTTCTCAAACTCAGAACTACAAAAACTTAAAAAGTATCAAAAAGGAAGTGCAGAAAAAGAGCTGTTAAACTTAGATTTTTACATAGCACTTGGTGAGATATTAGACTTCAATACTCAGGATGCTCAAAAATTAAAAAACTCCATTTTACTTACAAATGATAGAGCTCATGTCAGTTTTAATATTACAAAAAGACTCAAACTTATTAACAAAAAACAAAAATCCAAAGCAGATAAAAGCTATCTTTTTTGGGATATTGAAAATTTTTCGAGTATCTCGTCAATTTTTAATGATATTATAGATAAATACATGATAATTGATGAAAATATTTTCTTATCAGCAAATCCGGACTCACTTTATCTTAAAAAAGCAGAGTGGGAAGCAAACCTTTACGACTACGGAAAAACACTGAACTCTTTTAACTTTATTAAATGTGACCATGGGAAAAATGTAGCAGATGATGTTTTACTCGATGAGTTTATAAAAGCAGAACTAACAAATACAAATGTTTTTATTCTCACTTTTGACAGAGAACTCAAAGAGCGATTTAGTGAAGTTACACACTTAAGTAACAATCTTTATATCATGTCGAAATAGGATTTATAAAGTATCTTCTAATGGCATTCCAAGGTAGTATCCTTGGGTATAATCGATATCTAACTCCTTTACAATATTATACACTTCTTTAGAATGTACAAACTCTACTACAACTTTTTTATTAAGTTTTTTAGCAAAAACTATAATAGTCTCAACAACATAACGAGCATTTACATCTTTATCTATGTTTTTAATAAGTGAACCATCAATTTTCATAAAATCAGATTGAATATCTGTTATATGTTTAAAATTAGCATAACCACTTCCGAAATCATCAATGGCAATATTTGCTCCACATTTGTAAATCTCTTTTGTAAATTCAACTAATGCTTTATCATCATCGTTATATTGTGTTTCGAGAATTTCTATAGTCAATTTCTTAGCTATATCATGCTCTTTTATTTTTTCAAAAAGATATTTTCTTGTTTCATTATTTAAAATGTCACTAAATGAGAGATTAATACTAAATGAAAACTCTTTATTTTTGAAGTAAGTGAATGATTTTTCAATCATAATTTTCGTAATTTGTGGATACAGTTTTATTTTCTCACTAATTTCTAAAAAAACTAAAGGAGATAATACCTCACCATCCTCTTTTATCAATCGAACCAAACATTCATACTTATCTATAATACCTGTTTTAATATTATATAATGGTTGAAAATAGGGAACAATACCATCTTTAGATATAGCATCTTTTATGATATGTACCATTAATAAATTTTCTCTATATTTGTTTAAAAGATTTAAATCATGAGTATAAATCATATAATTTTTACCTGCTTTTTTTGCCAACTTTAAAGTCATATCAGCATTAGCCAATCCATTTTTATCATTATTTATATAAGTAGCGGCAATAGTAGCACTCACATGTACAGCATTATCACCAATAAAAAATTCTTCCTGATTTATAAAAGCTAGATACTCATTTATTCTTGCTTCTTGAAGTGCAATGTTAGAAAAAGATTTCATAAGTACGGCAAACTCATCAGATGGCAATTTATAAACTATAGCATTGTATCTATAAGAAATTTGCTGCAGAACCATCCCTAACTTTTTAATCACAGCATCACCAATTTTAAAACCATAAAAATCGTTGATACTTGTAAAATCATCTATGTTAATCAAAAATATAGTTTGTCCTACACTAGTATCAATTTTTTTTATCAAACTTAAGCGATTAGGTAAACCAGTAAGCCTATCAAAATAAGCTTGTTTATATATATAATCAGAACTCTCTTGAATTCGTCTCTCCAAAGAACTATTTAACTCTTCTAACTCTTTTGAAACTCTGTTGGCTAAATTTGCAACAACATGTTCTGCTCTTACTTCATGATGATTCACATGTAATGCTATCTCTTTTAGACCCTTATAAGCAGGATTTTTATTTTCACTTAAAGATAATAGTGTCATTGTCTCATTTAAGAGTCTATTACTATTTTTTGCATGAAAAAATTCTCCATATGTGAAAAAGCCCACTACTTGGCCAATCTTTTTTAAAATTTCAAGTTCATCAGAAATATGTTCTTTCATAAATCGTCGTCTAGCCATGCACGAATAAACAAAGGTAGTCTCTGTTTGATACTCTAGTTTATCTAGCATTTTCCCAATATGATAATTACTATTTTGCAAAATTGTTTCTACACTCCCTATGCCAAAACGAACTTCAGTACCCTCAGTAATATTTCCAGCAAAAGTAAGCGAATCATCATTATGTTTAAACAAAACAGCACGTCCTATACTCACACCATTTTTTTCAAAAATAAGAGGAAACTCTATTCCGACTTGTGGTAACTGATTAGCTAATTCTTGCCCAAAATAATGAGCATACATAGATACAGCAGTGATACCATCAATCTCATAAACTCGATTTTTAATAGACTTAGTTATAGTGAGTTTTTTACCAATAGGCATCCAGTCAAAAGCATATTCAGTAGATATATTGAGTTCATTTCCATAAAGTCCTATGCCAACTGCACCAGAACTACTCATATGGTACTTATCAAATACAAAAGTTTCTATCAATTTTCCATTATCTGCTGCAAGTCCTCCAGCTAAGATAAGATCAGGAAAAACACTAGATATACCATCTACATATTCTTCACCATTTGTATGGATACCATCTGCAAAACTAATCATAAGCTTGAGATGTTCACCAGATAACTTATATGCCATCGTTTGACCAGTCTTATAACTATTGAATTGGCACTCTTCATGAGTTACAAAAGCGGACCTGAGTGATGTCTTTTCAAAGATACTGAAAACAAGCATATTTTGCTTTGCTACATAGACTTCAGTTCCATCTATAATACCATCTGTTGTGCTTCCTATTAAAACGGATAACGGAAAATATTTTTTAAAATATTCTTGCATATCTTGTATAATTTTAGCATTTGCTTGTGCACAGAAGAGTTGTATGAGGGTATGAGGTGTATCTCTATATTCAATATTTTTAGTCTCTAGGAGTTGCTTAACACTATCAAAAACTATAGTAAAACTTTTCATACTTTATTATAGCTAATTAAAATTTAAAATATTAAAATATAACGATTACCTATTGTAGTAGTTTAAACTTTTCTTAAATATCTTTGAAGAATTATCATAGCTGAGATAGAATCAATTCTACCATCACGTATATATTTTATTTCACCCTTCATCATATTTTGGGCTTCTAGTGAACTTCCTGCTTCATCTTGGTAGAATATATCACCGCTAAAATCAACAAGGTTCATGAAATGTGCGATGCGTCGTTTCATCTCATCTTCACTGCTTCCACTAAGTGGTACACCAATCACCACAGCATCAATTTCCCACTCATTAATAATGTTTTTAACTTCACTTGAGGCTTGATTACGGTTTTTACGCATTACTGCTGGTAAAGGAGTTACAATATCTTTATGTGCAGAATAAGCAAGACCTATTCGTTTTAAACCTAAATCTATAGCAATATATTTCATCTATTTACCTAAACAAAAAGAGCCGAACATCTTATCAAGCATCTCATCATTTTCAAAAGGTCTTGTGATACTTGCCATCTCTTTTACTGCCTCATTCAAATGAAAAGAGAATATTTCCAACTCTTGATCTTCTAAAGGAGTAAAAGCTTCTTCAATATTTAAGAGTGTATTTTGTACAGCTGAGATTTGTCTTTGTGAAATAAGCATCATCTCATCACTCACATTTGTTTTATCCATAATATTTTGTAAAAGAGTGATAAGCTCACTCACATCATCTTTTGAATTAAGCTCTAAATCAAAGGAAATATCATGTAGAGAAAATTTTGATTCTAAATCAATCTTATTTTTAATAAATAGTACTTCTTTTTTTCTACTATTTTTTTTTATAAGTTCAAGTATCTGAAGATCTTCATTATCATGTACTCTTGAAGCATCAAAAAGAGCAATAACTATATCACTCTGCTCAATAGCTTCTAAACTTCTCTCTATACCAATACGCTCTATTTCATCATTCGCTTCACGAATACCGGCAGTATCTACAATACGAATTAGATGTGTACCAACTTTAACCTGTTCTTCAATAGTGTCTCTTGTAGTTCCAGCTATATCACTTACTATTGCACGATTATAATTTAGTAAAGCATTGAGCAAAGAACTTTTTCCCACATTTGGTTTCCCTATAATTGCTACTTTAAAACCTTGCATTAAACCTTCACGTGATTTACTAGCTACTAAAGTTTTATTCAAAGATATTTTAAGTGCATCAAGCTTTTCTTTTATCTGCTCTACCAAATCCTCGGGTAAATCCTCTTCGGCATAATCAATAGTCACTTCTGAATATGCTAAAATATGAATAATATCATCTCTAACTTGTTCTATATAAGTTTTAAGTGAGCCTTTCATTTGTGAAGCTAAAATCTTCGCTGCATCTTCGCTTTTTGCTTCTATAAGTTGAGCAATTGCTTCTGCTTCACTTAAGTCTATGCGACCATTAAAAAAAGCACGTTTACTAAACTCACCAGCATTTGCAAGCCTTGCACCAAAGTCAAGTGTAGCTTTTAAAACACTCTGAGCTACTATAAAACCACCATGACACTGTATCTCAACAACATGTTCAGCTGTAAAAGAGTGTGGTGCTTGAAAGTAGATAATAATTGCTTCATCAATAAGCTCATTATCTTTATTGTAAATATTACTCAAAGTTGCATGACGAGGAAGAAAGTTCTTTTTGTTTGAGAGTTTAGTCGCTATCTCTAAAGCTCTATCACCACTAAGGCGAATTATAGAGATAGAACCAATACCATTAGCTGTTGCAATGGCTGTAATAGTATCTGAGGTCATTTATGAGCTAGTATGATAATCATTTACAATAATATATTTTAATCCATCTTTTGTAGAACGAATAACAACATATTTTTCTGGATATTTTTGACGAAGCTCTTTGAGTGCAATTTGTACTAAAACACCATCTAATATCTTAGTTTGTGCACGACCTTCACTATCAATAGTTTCACAGATACTCTCAATATAGCGTCCCATAGACTCTTCTTGATTTTTTAAAAATTCTGCTATTTCTAAACGTAATTGAACTTTGTAATTAGTATTTACCCAGTTAAATATCATGTAAGAAATTGCTTTATATCTATATCCCTCTTTTCCAATTAACAAAGCAGCATCAACACCCTTAAATTCTACAAGAAGTGTTTCATCATCATAAGCACTAACTTCTATTTTGTCAATCTCAAAACAAGTTAAATCGAAAAGTTCATTAATCTCTTTTTCTACTATTTTAGCAATACCAACTATAGCCTTTTCTTCTTCTTGGCTAATATCTTTATCTTTGGATTTCACAAAAGATGCTGGTTTAATGTTATGATTAAACATAGTACCAATAGCAGACGTTACTTTATTAACTTTTGACTGTTTGCTTATTGAGTTTTCTTGTGTAACTGCTATTTCTTCTACTCTTGTTGTTTTTTTGAGCTCTTTTATTTCTTCCTTTACTTCTTCTGTAGGAGTAATTTTTGGAGTCTCATGAGGTTTTTGTTTTTCGACTTTTTCAACCACGATTATGGCACTTTTTTTAAACATGCCTAAGTAACCATTTCTCGGATGTTGAAGCACTTCACTATTTAACTCTGTTACAGAGCATTCTAGTGCTAAAGCTGCATTTTTATAGGCATCTTCAAGTGTGTCAGCTTCAATTTTGATCATTTTTCTTTTCCACTAGTTTTAGCTATTGCTTTTTCTGCCTCTGTCATATTTTTAAACTGTTGATTTACAACAAATTGTTGTGCAATTGAGAAAAGGTTATTTATAAACCAGTAAAGGACTAAACCTGAAGGAAAAGTTACAAAGAAAAATGTAAAGATTACAGGAAGATACTTCATTACTTTCTCTTGCATTGGATCTGTAAAATTTGTTGGTGTCATTTTCTGTTGTAAGAACATTGATGCACCCATAAGAAGTGGTAAAACATAATAAGGGTCCATACGAGAAAGATCATTGACCCATAACATCCATGGTGCACCTTGAAGCTCGACTGAGTTTAGTAAGAGACGATAAATCGCATAAAACACAGGAATTTGCAGTAACATTGGTAAACAACCACCTAATGGGTTTGCACCATTTTTTTTGTACATATCCATAGTTGCAGCATTTAATCTTTGTGGATCTTTTTTATACTTCTCTTTTAACTCTTTTAGTTTAGGAGTAAGTGCTTTCATTTTTTGCATTGACATCATACCCTTGTATGTCAATGGATATAAAATCATTCTGATTAATGCTGTTAAACCAATAATAGCCCAACCCCAATTTCCAAAAATTCCATGTAACCATGAAAGAACTAAGAACATCGGTTGAGAAGCAAATGTAAACCAACCATACTCAATAACATTTGTAAGAACAGGTTTAATATTATGTAAAACTTTATACTCTTTTGCTCCAACAAAACCACTAAATTTCATTGTTTGTAATGCATCGAAATAAGCTACAGGGTTATCATCAACATCTCTATCAATCATTACATTTGTATCTTTTGAAAGTCCATAAATCATCGTAGTTGTATATTGATCAAAAGCAGCGACCAATTCAACACCAGTAAATGTTTTTCTTCCCTCAACATCGCCATCTTCAAGAATAGTAAGCTGTTTATCATCAGTGTAAACAAGAGCACCTTTTGCTGTCATCATCTGCTCAGTAGCATTTACTTGAGGACGTTTTCCCACATAAACATAGTATCTCTTATCTTCTGATAATGAAATCTCAATGTCATAATGTCCATCTGCATAGAATGTTATATCTTTTGTAACATTGAGTGTTGATAACTGCTGTGTTAATCTCACTTTTTTTGCTGTATCGCTTACTGTTATTTCAGATATAGATGCAGTGTAAGGCACAGTTGAAGCTTCTTGATTTAATGTCTCATCTAAAAATCGCACATAAAGTGGTTTAGCACCAGTTGATGGAATAATCTGAGCATGTCTATCTTCACTATCTCTAAATTTATCTTCAAGTAACTCTTTAGTTGATATACGACCAAGTGTATCCATCTTTAAAATAAATTTCTTATTTTTCACTGTAAGAATAGTGTTCTTAGAAGCAATATCTGCCACTTTATCTTTTTGAGAAACAGCATGACCCGTTTCAATGTCTACTTGTGATTGTGATACATTTGCACCATTAGCAACCTCAACTTGAGTTGTTGCATTACTTTGTTTTGTTTCTGGCTCAACTGGAGGAAAAATAGCTGTATAGCCTACAAAAAATATTACTGATAGTACAGCGGCGATCATCAATCTCTGATTTGGTGTCATATTGTCTAACAAAAGTTACCCTTTATATAAAAAATTTTTTATAATATAATATCGGTTTTTTTTATTGGGAACCAACCAATACTTGATAGTATCAACATCCAAAATTGTAGGCTTTATTAAGAGTTTATCCAATAATGGATACTCAATGCCACCTTCAAAAAGTTGATTACAACGCAGTATTCTAGTAGAAGAGTGGTAAAAAGCACTTGAAAGTGAGTTATTTACAAAATTTAAACGTGCATATTCACTACAGGATGGGTAATATCGACACGAACCAAATCCAAGAAGAGTAAGGAACTTTTGGTAAAACCACATTAGCTTAAGTAAAATACTCTTTATCACGATGCTACTTTAATTGTTTTTGATTGTTTAATGACTTTAGAAAAATCTTTTTGAAGCTTTTCATATGAACTATCAAATAATCCGATTTTTGCAACAAATACATAAGAACCATCTTTGAGAGAATTGGAATATTCACGAAAGATAGCACGCATTCTTCGCTTGGCACGATTACGTTTTACTGCATTTCCAAGTTTTTTGGTTGCCGTAAAGCCTACTTTTTGAATTCCATTTTGAGGAAGGAAAAAAAGAACAACACTGTTTGAATGTTGATTTTTACCTTTATTGTAAACAAACTGAAACTCTTTATGAAGCTTCAGGGTGTTAAATCCGCCTAAACTGACAATCTTTTACGACCTTTAGCTCTACGACGGTTTAATATTCTACGACCATTTTTAGTAGCCATACGCGCTCTAAAACCATGAGTTCTTTTTCTTGGTGTACTATGAGGTTGGTATGTTCTTTTCACGACATATCCTTATATAAAATTAAGTTCGAAATAATACAAAAATATTACTTAAAAAGTGATTAATTTGCCACAATTAGTTCCATAATTACATCTTAATTTTATATATGATACAATCGCCTATAAGCAAATATTTAAATGGGATTAGCAAGTGAAGTTTATTATTTATTTTATAATATTGTCTTTATTGTTTACAAATGTCAATGCATCGGATATAGCTCTGCTTGCTAAAGAATTAAAACTTTATGCAGGTACAAAAGCCACTATCCAATGGAAAAGAGTTTTTTCCTCTCAAAGACATTTAAAAAGATATAACTTAACTGATTTAAATGATGAAACAAAAAATAGATTGAAAATATATCTCATTGAGCATGCTGCAGATTCCGACCAACCAATAGTACCAGGATTATAAAATGAAAAAGATTTTATTACTTACCCTTCCTCTCATCTTAGTAGCATCCAATACTGAGATAAACAACAAAATTATTTCACTAGAAAATGAACTAAAAAGCTTAAAAGAACAAGTTAATAATAACTCAGAAGATATAAATAGCAACCTTCCCATTCTTGAATCTGTTGAGAAAAAAAGTATCTTAGATAAAATAAATTTTTCGCCTGAGTTACTACTAAGAGTTGATAAATATGATTATACAAATGGTATCATAGGAGATAAACCACAAGATGAACCGACGCTTATTTATAATAATGATGGAAGTTCAACTGGACTACAAAGACGAGATGAATTTTCTAAACACTATAAAGCATCGACTTCCATCCGTTTTAGATTAAATATGAGCATGGATCTCGATGATATAAAGTTTCATGGACGACTACTCTATATGAATTCAAGTCAATCAAACCAAAGAGTTTGTATCCTCTCTCGTGATATTAAAACTGGTACTGCGGGAAGCGCTTTTGACATTGATAGAGCCTATGTTGATTACACAGCAAATAAAGATTCTGATTATGCCCTTACTCTCTCTTTTGGGATTTTACCAACAACAGGTGGGACACCAATGCAATTCGCTCAAAATAAAAAACGTTCCTCTTTGTTTCCAGCACTTGTTTTTGACATGAATACCTATGGAATAATTGTTACGCAAAGACTTGGAGAAAACAGTTTTGCACGAGTTGTTTTAGCTAAAGCATATACGTTAAAAGCAAATTTTTATCCTTACCAATGTAATCGAGAAAATATTGACAATGCTAACATAGCTGGAATCTATGTTGATTCAAAATTTGATTTTTTAGGAAAATCTCTACTCTCTTTTGGAGTCAACACTCTACATGATTTTAAAGCGTATCCCTATCTTGGACCTGATGTAAGTTCTAGCGACGCTTCCGTTTTAGGAACAATGTTGACATTTGGTATAGGCTTAGATATAGAAAATGTAGCACAAACAGATACAACACTATTTGCCCATACAGCCATCTCCAATCCTCATGGTAATGGAGCAGTAGATGACTACAAGATAGTAGCCACGGTAAATCAAACACTTGCCGATGGAAAAACAGCAGATGGCAGAGCCGGTTTTACAGAGGCGAACTATGCAAGTGGTAGCATGTTAAACTCCAATGGTTACTCTATTTATCTTGGAGCCAAATACGACATCAATAAAAAGTTTAATATTGGTGCTGAATATAATCATGGAAGTAAATACTGGTTCAGTGCTACACAGGGTGCCGAAGATATGTACAATAAATTAGCTCTTCGCGGTGATGCTTATGAACTCTATGGCGTTTGGAAGTTTCATAAATATCTTAATGCAAAAATAGCTTATCTCTCTATGCATGAAGATTATACAGGGAGTGGTTGGCACTTTGGAGAGCCTTACAAAAAAGATGCTACGCAGAGTACAGCTTACGTCTCACTAGAAGCAAGATTTTAAAATGCGATACAAAAGCATAACTTCACGTGTTTACTTAGGTCTTGCTTTTAGCTTTTCCCTACTGTTTTTTGCTTTATATCTTAGTTACCAGAGCGTTGAAGAGAATAGTAAAGTTATTAAGTTTCTTGAAAGAGACCAAATTGAACTAAATTTTTACACTAATAAACTCAATTACGATATTAAAAACAATCAAGCAAGAATACTCCAACTATCAATTTTACAGGACACTTTTTCAAATCTTGAAGATCATAAAATATATAATAAAATCCATCATAGTGCACACAAACTTGAGCAATACCAAAATGAACATCCTCATATAGATAAAAAATTCGCTCTTATAATCTCAAAAATCCATAAAAGAATTATAGCTTATAAAGCCGTGCAAGACTCTGTAATAGAGTCTATAAAATCTAAAGATAATGAAGATATAAAAGATTCGATTATTGGTTTTAATGATATAACTATAAAGTTTTCAAAAGAGATTAATACTCTTGTTGAAGTCAATAATGAACTCATATACTCTAGAATATTGGAACTTAAAGATAATAACAAAGAAAATATCAAAAATACACTACTATCTTTTATGGCATCAATTTTTATCATTATTTTTAGTGCATATAAATTTCTAATTTTACAAAACAACTTATCAAGACAGCTCCAAAGAGCTGAAGATGCAGAAGAAGAACAGAGGAAACTGCAACATCAACTTTTACAATATAATGAAGATTTAGAAAATGAAGTAATTAAAAAGACAAAAGAGATACGTGAAAAAATCTATACTCACTTTTTAACTGGTCTTCCAAATCGAAACCAACTTATTGAAGATTCACGAAAGGACCCTTTTACCTCTTTAGCCTTTCTTAATATTGATAAATTCCAATCTTTTAATGATGTTTATGGTGAAGAAACTGGTAATATTGCTCTAAAAATGAGTGCAGAGTTCCTAAGTGAAAAAGTAAATGAAACTACCCTCTCGCTCTATCACATAGGTGGTGATGAGTTTGCCCTAACTGCAACTAAAAACACTCATCTAAATAGAAATAATTTTATACAAATTATAGAAACTATTTTACAAGAGTATAAAGATCAAACCTTTGTTTATGATCAGAAAAAATTTAATTTTATGATGAGTAGTGGAGTTGCATTTAATAATCAAAAAATACTTGCTTATGCAGATATGGCACTTAAAAATGCAAAAAAGCAGAACCTTCCACTTTCAGTATTTGAAGATGATAAACTCTTAGAAAAAATTCATCAAGAGAGTATCGAATGTCATAAAAAACTACTCAATGCTATTGAGACAGATAATATAGTCTCATTTTTTCAACCACTTATTCCTATCCAAGATAACACTAAAGTAGCTAAATACGAATCACTTGTTAGACTAAAAGAAGATAATGGAAATATTATTCTTCCATTTAATTTTATAGAAGTTGCTCGTGCTAATCGTATTTATCATAAAGTGACTAGAGCAGTTATCAATAACACCTTAGAAGTTGTTTCCAAATACAAAGTACCCTGTTCAATAAACTTTTCACTCAATGATTTAAGCAATGAAAAAACAATGAAACTCTTTTTTAAGATCTTAGACAGATACGAACATAATGAACTTATAACCATTGAACTACTCGAAACTGAAGATTTTTCTAATTATCAAGCTGTTTATGATTTTTGTATCAAAGTCCGCTCTTATGGTTTAAAAATTGCACTTGATGATTTTGGTTCTGGATATTCAAATTTTTCACATCTAATCCATCTTCCTATTGATTATATTAAAATAGATGCAACCCTTATCTCAAATATAGATAGAGATAACAACTCCATCATTATGGTTGAAACGATTGTAAGTCTTGCAAAAAAACTGCATGTAGAAACTATTGCAGAGTTTGTATCATCAAAAGAGATTTTAAAAGTAGTCAAATCTTTAGGAGTTGATTATGCTCAAGGTTTCTATCTTGGGAAACCTGAGCCGATTGAGAATCATCTTAAGAGACAATAACCTCAATCTCATTACCATTCATCACAAATTCTACATGAGAACCCTCAACAACTTTTCCTTCTAAAATCAAATCAGCCAATCTATCTTCCACTATTTCATAAAGTGCACGTTTAAGTGGTCTTGCACCATACACCGGGTCAAATCCAGCTTCTGCTATATAAGCTTTTGCCTCACGAGAGAGTACAAGTTCAATATCTCGTTGCTCTACTTTTTTAGCAATATCTCTAAAGAAAATATCTACGATATCTACAATTTGCTCTTGACCTAATGCATTAAATATCACAACATCATCGAGTCTATTTAAAAATTCTGGTTTAAAAGCTTGTTTAAGTTCACTCATTACCATACTATCAAGCTCTTCATTTCCAGCAAATTCAATAATTTTATCACTTGCTATATTTGATGTTAAGATAATAATAGTGTTTGAAAAATCAACTGTTACGCCTTTGTTATCTGTAAGCCTTCCATCATCTAAAACTTGAAGTAATATATTAAAAACATCAGGGTGTGCTTTTTCAACTTCATCAAACAAAACTACTGAGTATGGTTTACGACGAACTGCTTCTGTGAGTTGTCCACCCTCATCATATCCAACATAACCAGGTGCTGCACCCACTAAACGAGACACTGCATGTTTTTCCATATACTCACTCATATCAATTCGTATAAGAGCATCTTGGCTATCAAATAAAAACTGTGCTAATGTTTTAGCCGTTTGTGTTTTACCCACCCCTGTTGGTCCTAAAAATAAAAAACTACCTATAGGAGAGTTTACATCACTTAAACCTGCTTTATTTCTCTTAATAGCACGAGCCACTGCATGTGTCGCTTTTGCTTGTCCTATTACATCCTTGTTAAGTTCATCTTCTACATTCAGAATTTTTGTCTGTTCTGTTTGAAGCATTTTATTGACTGGAATATGTGTCCAACGAGAAACAACCGAAGCAATAGAGTCTTCATCTACACTATTTTTAAGCAGTGTTCCCTCAGCTTGGAGTTTATCCCAATTTTCATTGATACTTTTCTCATCTTTAAGCAGTTTTGGAATTTCACCATACTCTATCTCTGCCGCACGATTAAAATCAGAACTATTTTTTGCCACCTCAGCTTCACGACGTTTAGATTCAATTTCACCTTTTATAGAAGAAATTTTTTCAAATACTTCTTTTTCAGTGTTAAATTGAGCTTCAAGATGTCTTACCTCTTCCTCCACATCTGCCAGCTCTTTTTCTATTTCCACTAAACGCTTCTCATTTGATGGAGTTTTTTCCATCTTTAAAGCCTCTTTTTCTACCTTAAGTTCTGAGCGTTTTCGTTTTGCAGATGCTAAAACATTTGGCTCAGACTCTATTTGCATTTTAAGTTCAGCTGCCGCTTCATCAATCAGGTCAATCGCTTTATCTGGTAAAAATCTATCTGCAATATATCTATCTGATAATCTCGCGGCTGCAACTAATGCACTGTCTGTAATAGTTACATTATGATGAGTCTCTAATCTCTCTTTTATTCCACGAAGAATTTGAAGCGATTGATTTACTGTTGGCTCATCCAGAGTAATAGGTAAAAAACGTCTTTGCAGAGCTGCATCTTTTTCAAAATATTTTCTATACTCTTTTAGGGTAGTCGCACCAATAGTATGTAACTCTCCACGAGCAAGAGCAGGTTTTAAAATATTTGCCGCATCCATACTTCCCTCTGCTGCACCAGCACCAACAATAGTATGAATTTCATCTATAAAAAGAATGATTTTACCATTCTCTTTTACTTCATCTATAACAGCTTTGAGTCTATCTTCAAACTCTCCACGATATTTTGCACCAGCAATAAGTGCTGACATATCAAGTGCAATTACCCTCTTATTTTGCAGTGAAGTTGGCACATTTCCACTCTGAATTCTTTGTGCTAAACCTTCAACAAGTGCTGTTTTACCAACCCCTGGTTCACCCAAAAGCATAGGATTATTTTTCGTTTTACGAATCAGAATCTGCATCATACGAGTAATCTCTTCATCTCGTCCAATTACAGGAGACAAGTTACCTGCTGCTGCTTCTTTTGTTAAATCAATACCATACTTATCAAGTGATTCTAAAGTCTCATCAGCACTTTGAGAGTCTATTTTAGCACCTCCACGAGTTGCTTCAAGATTTTTAGCGAATTCCATAACATCTATATATTTTGGCAAAAGTGTAGCAAATGGTTCTGTTTTTAAATTTGCCAATATGTAGGTATCAACAGCTAAATAACTATCGCCATTTTTAGTCATAAGACCTGCACCATTCTCTAATGTTGCAACAAAATTCTTAGATAATCTAATATTTTCTTTATTTATACTCGAAGATTTTGGTAGTTTTTCTGTTAAACTCTTAACATCCAACTCCATTGCAACTTTATCTATATTCATTTTATTGAACATCTGGTTTAGTACAGAGTCAGAATTTGTTAAAAGTGCCCATAAAAAATGTTCAGCTTGCACCTCTTGATTTTTATTGTGAAGTGCCAAAGAGATTGAACTCTCTATAGACTGTGTCATGTTATGTGTTAGTTTTTCAAAAATATTATTCATTACAATTCTCCTTTTAAAAGGGACAAATCCCTTGTAAAATTCCCCTCACTCAAGCTACTGCTATTGCAGAGAAATACATTATTTTTTTTGTAGTAACATTATAGCAAGTTGAGTCAATGTTTGTCAAGTTAGTTTAGTTTATACACTTCATGTTAACTAAATTTATCTCTCAGCAAAATTTAGAAACAATTTAGGTATAATTTTAAAAAATAATTTAGGAACTATTCAATGCCAACTGTTTTAGAAGCTTTAAACAACCGTTCTTCAAAAAGAGCTTATTCTGATAAAAAAATACCAAAAGATATACTAGAAAAAATTTTAACTGCTGCTGGGATGACTCCAAGTGGTGCAAATATGCAGCCATGGATTACTTATGCAATTAGTAATGCCCAAACCCTTAAAAAAGTGGGAGATGCAGTTATCGCTAAAATGGATGAGGGCATTATTAATGACCAATTTGTCCAATATTATCCTGTTAAATGGGTAAACCCATATAAAAAACGTCGTATTGTTACAGGTGCGGGTCTTTATAAACTTATGGAAGTTGATAGAAAAGACAATGAAACAAGAATAGAGATGTGGAAAGATAATTTCAGATGGTTTGGGGCTGGAACTGTTATTTTTGTCTTTACAGATAAAGCTAATATTGATGAAGCACAAGGTGCATTTATTGATTGTGGTGCTTATATGCAAAGTATTATGCTAGCAGCTCAAGAGTTTGGAATTGACAGTTGTCCACAAGGTTCAACAACAGAGTTTGGACGAGTGATTGCACAAGAGCTAGAAACTCCAGATAATTTAGCACTTCTTTATAGTGTTGTTTTAGGTTATGCAGATACAGAATCTAAAATAAACACTTATCAGCCTGATAAAGTTAGTTTAGAAGAGACTGTTGTTTTTATAGACTAAATTATCATGTAGAAGGATTTTTACCTTCTACATGATGCCTTTTGCTTGATATCTTTGTAACATACTCTCATTCCCACTCACACCACCACTATGAATATATAAAACTTTTTCTTTTGTCTGCTCTAACAGAGTCAACCACATTGAAGGTGCATACAACAAATCAAATTCAACTCCTACCTTTTTTAGATTATTATAAATATCTAAAAATTCTGGATAAAGTTTTGCAAAATGATACTTTTTTTTAGGTTCTAGTATTACTAAATTATCTGGAATATCATGTAGAGCTTGCATCTGTGCTTTAAGGTAAGTGCTATCACCTACACAAGGAACTGTATAGATAATATACTCTGGCATACAAAGAGCTAAAAAAAGTGCTGTTGTCCCTGTTCCTGATGGTGTTGCAAGAGCTTGGATGTTTAACTCTTTCTCACTTCTTATCTCTTTAGCTAAAACAGCTAAACCCTCTTTTGCACTTCTATCTGCTCCGCCTTGATCAAGCACAAATGTTTTTTCATCTGCATTAATACTAAGCGAAGCAATATACTCTCTATAAATATTAACATCTATTTCTACATGATACATACCTAACTTTTTAGCATTGTAAAAATTACCAAACTCTTGATGTTTATGTATTTGAGGTATAGGTTTAGTTAAATACTCAAATTCCCATCCTTTTTGTTTACACAGTGCAGCAATTGCAAGCATGGCATTAGATTGTGTTCCGCCATAAGAGATAATTTTTTGATAAGTAGTTGAGGGAGTATTTAAAAGTGTATATAGTTTTCGATATTTATTACCAGCTAGAAAAGGGTCTATTAGGTCATCGCGTTTAATGAAAAACTCTCTCCCCTCTAAACTAATTTTAGAGATAGGAGAAGGGTTCATAAAAAACTATTTAGCTACAACTATTTTAGCTTTTTTCTCTAAGTTTTGCATTTTTTCTTTTACTGCAGTTTTAAATTTTTCTAGCTGAAGACGTTGTTCAATTACTGGTTGAACTTCTTCAAAAGTTCTTGTAGTAGCTGGTTTTTTCTCTTCAAGATAAATTACATGATAACCAAATTGAGTTTTCACTGGAGTAGGAGTTACTGTACCTGTACTCATTTTAAAAACTGTTTCATTAAATTCTGGTACCATTTGCCCACTTACGAAGAAACCTAAATCTCCACCTTTTGGTCCACTAGGTCCTGTTGATTCAGTTTTAGCTAACTCAATAAATTTATTTTTAAGTGCATCACCTTTTAAAAATTTCAATTGTGAAATAATTTTTTTAGCATCTGCTTCTTCTTTTACTAAGATATGACGAGCATGAACACTCTCTTTTGCATTAAACTCTTCTTTGTTTTTGTTATAGTAATCTTTTGCTTCTTTTTGTGATACTTTAACTAAATCAAGCTGTTTTTTTTGCCAAACTTGAATAGCAATATTTTTCTTTGCAATTTCTAAAAGCTTTTTGTACTCTCGCTTAAAATCTTTAGAATTTAGGACACCTGTATTCTTTGCATCACTATATACTAATTCTTTAGCAACTAATTGCTGTAGAACTTGTTTTCGAAATTCCGCTTGTTTATCAACTGGAACTTGATTAAATCTACCTTGCGTTGCTTGCATTAGCTCAGTATCTACATCTTCTTGCGTAATTGCAGACCCATTCACTGTTACTAAAGTTTGTGCACCGGCTACCGCTGCACTAAACATAAGTGTAGCTAAAAATTTTGTCACATTGTTCATTGTCATTCCTTGAGTTATATTGGCAAAAGTTTAATACGGTAATACTAATAGATATTAAACGCTATGCCATAACTTTTAAATAAGTATTTAAAATACGTTCTAATTTCTCACGTGTAAGTGGTTTAGAGATATAATCATCCAACCCAGCATTAAGCAACATCTCTCTATCACCCTCCATCGCCATAGCTGTAAGTGCTACAATTGGAGTATTTCCATTAGGGTTAATAGCCTCTTTTATCTCTTTAGTAGCAATAATTCCATTTTTTTCTGGCATATCAATATCCATAAAGACTAGGTCATATCTATTTTTTTGACACATATCTACAGCTTGGACACCATTTGATGCAGTTGAGACCTCTATATTATACTCTTGAAGTAGTATCTGAATTAACCTTTGATTTATTAAGTTATCTTCCACAACTAATGCTTTTGATGCCTCTTTTACATTCACTTTTAATTGTGCATTATCTTCCATATCAAAACTATAGAGTGAATATAAATGTTTAGCTATACTACTTGGAATAAGAGGTTTATATAAAACTTCATCTACAATATGTGTTAATTTTGTTTGAAGTTTTTCACTTTCACCCAGTAAAATCACAATATGTGCTTTCTTAGAGTAAGAACCTAACTTAAACATCCAAGATGAATCCTCTTGATTTGCAACAATATAGAGAATGTCAATCCCCTCATATACATGTTCATCGAGTACATTAGATTTAATTACATCAATAGCAAAAGATCTTAAATATGTTGTTAAAAAGTTAGCATCGTCTACTTTTGATTGTTCAAGGAGTAATACTTTAACTTTTTTCTTTGGCATCATTCTATAACTTTGTCCTTGAGACTCTTTAAAATTTAGCACAAAATTAAAATAAGTTCCCTGCCCTCTTTCACTTTTAATACGGAGTTCAGAACCCATAAGCTTAACTAAACCATTAGATAAACTAAGCCCTATGCCCAATCTTTCATCCGCTTGATTACCTGCTGTAAAAGGCTCAGCTATAAGGGCTAGTTGTTCTTGTGCTATACCATTACCATTGTCTTTAATACTAAAACCTACCGCACAGTCACCATTTCGCTCCCGTTTGAGAAGTTTTACTTCCATTATTACTTTACCACCTCTAGGTGTAAATTTAATAGCATTTTGTACTAAAGAAACCATAATCTGCTTAATTTTATTTATATCACCATTTAATGCTTTTGGTAACTTTGGATCTATAAAAGCTAGTAATTTAATAGCATTTTTTCTTCCTTCTACACTAAAAGAGTGTACAATCTTTTCCATTTCAGGTAAAAGGTTAAACTCACTATTATTAAGAGTAAGTCTTCCACCTTCCATTTGTGAGAGATCTAGTAGAGTTTCTATATTTGTCATTAAATTTTTAGATGATTTACTAATCATATTTAGATATTCACGTTGCTGTTTTGTTAAATCACTCTTCTCTAACAAGTCCATAAAACCTAAAATACCATTCATTGGTGTTCTAAATTCATGTCCAATATTGGCTAAAAATTTTGTTTTTAAATTTTCAACCTCCTTTGTATGAGCATTTGCTTTTTGAATATCACTAACATTTTGTAGTTCTAAAATATATACATTACTGCTATATGAGCTCACATAACATCTTGCTTTTATAGCTAAAATAGTTGCATTTGGTGTTGCGATACTTAAAGAGTAACCCTCACTTTTATATCTTTTAATATAATCTAACCAGCTTTTGTCGTCTTCTGTAAATATCTCTTCACTTTCATTGAGAAAAATATCACGGATGCTCTCATGTTGACGACGGAACTCTCCAATATAACTATAACCCATAGTATCAAAAAAGATTTTGTTAGCACCAATCCAGCCATCTACTTTTGTAAAATACAAAATCATAGAAGTATTTTTATCTACAATCTCACTGTAAAATTCTTTAGTAAAATAGTCATGAAAATCTTTTGACTTCTCCAAATCATTTACTTTAACGGTCTCATTATCTGATGTAAAAAGTGAAAAAAAACCCATAACCAATCCTGTTAGTACAATATTGGGTTTGATTATATCATATAAAAAGATAAAATGTCATTATGAAAAAAGCAACAAAAAAAGAAATTATTGAGATTCACCAACGATTTGTAGAGAGATATAGCGATGCTGTTACAGAGCTAACCTATAAAAATGCTTATGAACTTGTTATTGCCGTGGCACTCTCTGCACAATGTACAGATAAGCGTGTCAATATTTTAACTCCACCTCTCTTTGAAAAATATCCTTCTGTGTATGAATTGGCTGCCGCTGATTTAGAGACGGTCAAAAGTTTTATAAACTCTTGTTCTTTTTTTAACAACAAAGCAAAAAATATCATCAAAATGGCACAAAGAGTCGTTGAAGTTTATGAGGGAGAGATACCTCTTAATACAAAAGAGTTACAAACCTTGGCAGGAGTTGGACAAAAAACTGCTAATGTAGTAATGATAGAGTACACCGGTGCAAACCTCATGGCTGTAGATACTCATGTCTTTCGAGTTGCTCATAGATTAGGTCTTAGTGATGACAAAACAGCAATAGCAACAGAAGCTACCTTGGTTAGAAAATTTAAAAATGATTTACATGCTCTGCATCAAGGCATGGTACTTTTTGGACGCTATATTTGTACAGCTAAAAATCCAAAATGTGATGAGTGTTTTTTAACAGAGTTTTGTAGAACAAAAGAAACATTTAAAGTTTAGGTATAATCACATTATGAAAAAAACAATATTACTTCTGACTTTTTTTATATTTATAACATCTGGATGTGTTAATAAACACGGTATTTCTGCTAAATACTACAGTGACTGTAAAGAGTACTACGATTTACAAGGCTATTATCATAAAGAGTGTGGGGATGATGATGTAGTTACCTATAAAGAGATAAAAGAGAGTGTAAAATCCATCTCTGATACAATAACAGGTGAAGAAGAAAAACCAAAAGGTAATGTTTGGTAAAGTAATATTGCAGTAAAATTGCATCAAATTTATAATAAGGTTTATTTATGGATACAGGTTTAATTCTTTTTTTCGTAGGTGCAAGTATATTTGGTATTGCTATTGCAGTTATATTTAGTGTTGATAGTATTAGCGGTAAAATTTTTGGGGCTAAAGACCAAACAAAAGAGAAGTAGCATTTTATTTACAGGCTATAAAAGTCGCAAAATTTGCCCATCTAAAAACAACTTCACAGTGTGAAAACCCTGCATTTTTTGCCATTTTTATATTCTCTTCTTCGCTATACGGCACAAGCACATTTTCCAAAGCCTCTCTTTTTTGAACAATCTCATACTCAGAGTAACCTTGCTCTTTTTTAAAATCATAATAACACTCTATTAAGTCTTTGTTGAGTTTAGCATGGTGGCTAATTACTTTTTCACTAAAGATAAAGACACCTTTTTCTTTAAGTGCATTAGCTATTTTTTTTACTAACTCTTCACGGACTAAAGGTCTAATAAACTGCAAAGTATAGTTACTAACACAAACATCTGCTTGCTTATACTTATACTCTAAAATATCTGCATTTTGCACTTCTATTTTAGCACCAAAGGCCTCACACTTTTTTCTTGCCCGTTCAAGCATCGCTTCAGAGTTATCTAAACCTATAAGCTGTGCATCTACTTCTAAACCTCTATGTATATTAAGAAGTAGCGATGCTGTTGAGCATCCAAGGTCATAAACAATTCCATTATCATGTAAATTTTTATGCACAAAAAATGCTGTTATATCTTGAGACTCTTTATAAAAAGGAACACTTCTCATAAGCATATCATCAAAGACAGCTGCCACCTCTTCATCAAATTCAAACTGTTTTTTTATGGGCTTTGTAAATACTTTATCATTCATAAGTGGATTATGACATAAAAAGATTTAGCTTTTAATAATAACTCAACTTATTTAATGTATACTACCTAGATGAACAAATTATTTCGGTATCTTTTTATTACAATTTTTCTTATTACAAGTGCTATTGCAGGGGATACTGTGTTAAAAAAAGTCTCCTTACAACTCTCATGGAAACATCAATTTGAATTCGCTGGTTTTTATATGGCAAAAGAGAAAGGGTTTTATAAAAATGTTGGACTTGATGTTGAGATTAAAGAGTTTACAAAAAATGTAAATACTATAGATGATGTTCTTAAACAAAAATCAACTTTTGCAATATCTTACCCTGGTGTCATTTTTAAAGACATTCAAAATACTGTTCTTTTAAGTTCAATCCTTCAATCTTCTCCGCATGTTTTAGTAAGTCTAAAATCATCTTCAATTCATACAATTAAAGACTTTACAAATAAAAAAATGATGATAAGCAAGGATGAACTACAAACAGCTTCTTTCATCTCCATGCTCAAATCTGCTAATCTTTCATTTGATGATTTTCAAATTAAAGAACATAGTTTTAATATACAAAGCCTTATTAGTGGTGATGTTGATATTGCATCTTATTATAGTTCAAATGAGCTCTATGAACTTGACAAAAGAGGAATAGCTTATAATGTTTGGAATCCTACAGATTATGGATTTGATTTTTACAATAATATTTTATTTACTTCAAAAGCAGAAGTTGAACAGCATCCCGATGAAGTAAAAAACTTTAACGAAGCTTCTCTTCGTGGTTGGGAATATGCCTATTCACATGTTACTGAGACTGTTGCCGTTATTATGAAGCACTACAACACTCAAAATAAAACTGAGGGTGCTTTACTCTATGAGGCAAAAGTTTTAAAAGATTTATCATACAAAGGAACAGCAGAACTTGGAAATATCAATAAAAGTAAAATCCAAAGAATTATCGATATTTTTAATTTACTGGGTATTACTAAAATTGACATAACACCTGACTCTTTTATTTATAAAGCAACAAAAAAATATTATTTGACAGAAGAAGAAAAAAATTATTTAAAAAACAAAAATATAACAATGTGTATAGATCCTAACTGGATGCCTTTTGAAAAGTTTAAACAAGGAGAGCATGTTGGTATGAGTGCTGATTTTTTTAAAATTTTAAAAAAACAATTTCATATCAACACCAAAATAATACAAACAAAAACATGGGATGAATCAATGGAGTATGCACAAAGTAGAAAGTGTGATATATTATCCCTTGTAATGTCAACTCCAAGTCGAGAAAAATATCTTAAATTCACAACTCCCTATTTAAAAATTCCTCTTGTAATTGCAACAAAAGCAGATAGCCCTTTTGTTGCAAACTTTTATGATTTACAAGGCAAAAAAATCGGTATATCCAAAGGCTATGCTTTTGTTGAACTTCTTAGACTAAAATACCCTAAACTAAATCTTATAGAGGTTCAAAACATAAACGATGGACTCAAGCAAGTCAAGCATAATAGACTTTATGGATATATAGGGACACTTGCAACTATAGGTTATGCCTTTCAAAACAACTTTACAGGTGAACTTAAAATTGCAGGTAGATTTGATGGTACATGGGATTTAGGCATTGGAGTTCGAGATGATGAGCCCCTTCTATTTAGTATATTGCAAAAAGCCGTAAACAGTGTTGATGAAAATACAAAACAAAAAATCATCAATGAGTGGCTCTCTATAAAATATGTTAAAGGGACTGACTATAATTTAATTTTTAAAATCATTGGGATTTTTCTATTGATTTTAATAATTATTTCATATTTTTACATTAAACTTCAAAAATTAAATAACAAAATTCACAAACAAAATATAGAACTCAAAGAGAGAGAAGAGCATTTAAACTTACTCGCCTCAACTGACCCTCTCACCAAACTCTACAATAGAAGATATTTTTCAGAAATAAGTGAACATATTTTAGAATTAGCCAAAAGAGAACAAAATCAACTTTCCATAATTATGGTAGATATTGACAACTTTAAAAATATCAATGACACTTATGGTCATAAAGTTGGCGATGAAGTCATTATCTCTCTTGCTTCTTTACTAGTACAAATGAGCCGTAAGAGCGATATATCATGTAGATTTGGTGGGGAAGAGTTTATACTACTTTTACCACAAACTGCAATTACCGGGGCATATATAATTGCTGAAAAAATTAGAAAAACAGTCCAAAAAAATCAACTAGAAACCAGTGATAGAAATACAATACAATACACAATAAGTTCAGGTGTATCGCAAGTAGATTTATTACATGATAATACAATAGAATTTGCTATAAAAAGAGCCGACGATGCCCTTTATGAAGCAAAAAGAACTGGAAGAAACAAAACATGCACACAAGAGTAAAGGAATTTTTATGGATATAAGTTTATCAACATGGATGATGACAGCTTTTGTTATTTTTATGATTGCAGGAGTATGGAAAATTTATGCTTTTTTACCAACTAAACAACTTACAGATGATGATAAAACAGCGGAATCAGAACATGAACTTGTGAAACTAATGCTAAGTGTTATCAAAAGAAATGAAGGTAAACTTGACAATAGAGAACTATTTATAAAAATACAAGAGGATGAAAATTTTGACAGTAACCTTTTTTGGAGATTTAACCACAACCGTTTAAATCAGCTTCTAAGTAAATACTATCTTCTTAATCCTGAATGTTCTAACATTCAGGATATCTACAAGAAAATAGATACTTAGTTTCTATCCATCGCATTTAAATCTTTAAAAGCTTGAACAACACGCTCGACTAAACCCTCTTGTCCCGCTCGAAGCCATTTTCTTGGGTCATAGTATTTTTTGTTTGGTTTATCATCACCATCTGGGTTACCTATCTGCCCTTGTAAATAATCGTAATTTGTACTTACATATTCTCTTACTCCATTCCATGTTGCCCATTGAGTGTCAGTATCTATATTCATTTTAATAACACCATAAGAAATAGCTTCGCTTATTTCAGAAGGAAGAGAACCTGAACCACCGTGAAAAACAAAGTTTACAGGCTTTGCATTAGTTTTAAATTTCTCAGCAATATAGACTTGAGAGTTATCTAAAATTTTAGGAGTAAGTTGCACATTTCCTGGTTTATAAACACCATGAACATTTCCAAAAGATGCTGCAATTGTAAAGTGAGAAGAGACTTCACTTAATTCTTTATAAGCCAATGCTACTTCTTCTGGCTGTGTATATAAAAGAGCATTATCAATGTTTGTGTTATCAACACCATCTTCTTCTCCACCTGTTACACCAAGCTCAATCTCTATACTCATCCCAATTTTGCTCATGCGCTCTAAATATGACTTACAAGTAGCAATATTTTCAGCTAATGGCTCTTCTGAAAGGTCTAACATATGAGAAGAGAAAAGTGGCTTTCCTTCTGTTTTAAAATAACTCTCACCTCTCTCTAAAAGAGCATCTATCCAAGGAAGTAATTTTTTAGCTGCATGATCAGTATGTAAAATTACAGCTACACCATATATTTCTGCCATCATATGAGTATAAATAGCTCCAGCTATTGCACCAGTTATTGCTGCCTTTTCATTCTCATTAGATAAACTTTTGCCAGCATAAAATGCAGCACCACCATTACTAAACTGAATAATTACTGGTGAGTTTACCTTTGCGGCAGCTTCTAAAACAGCATTGATTGAGTCTGTATTTACAACATTAACTGCTGGTATTGCAAAGCCAACCTCTTTTGCATGTGCATAAACTTTTTGCACATCATCACCAAAAAGAACTCCTGGTTTAACGATATTTAAAACACCTTTACTCATAAAAAATTCCTCAAATTTAATTAGTGTATTATATTACATACATCATTTAAAGGAACTTTAATAGCTCTTTTTATCATTTAAACAAACAAATTATGATAAAATTCCTAAAAAAGTGATGTGAAATTAATGCTCAGACATAATGACTCAGATATACTTACTGATATTGTTCTTATTGATATCATCAATTTTTCAACGCTCGCACATAATGAGCAACTTGAAATCATTACTTTTTTAAGCAAAAGTTATAGAAAAATGATTGATAAGATGCTAACAAATTCTAATATCTCTTTAGATAAAATGATTCTTGGATTTATCTCTACAGGAGATGGTTTTTTTTGTGTGTTGCACCCAAGACTCAAAGGTTATGGAGCACTCTTAGGACTCAGTTTTAACCATTTTTCTGAACAAATAAAAGAGAGGTTCTCTTACTTCGAAGGGATTAGAATCGCCGTTCATACAGGTAGAGTCAATGAATTCAAAGATATTTTAGGTCATAAAAATTATATTGGTGATGGACTTAATGATTGTGCAAGATTTTTAGAACTTAAAAATTTTACTATCAGTACAGTCATGGTTTCTGATTTTGCATATGAGAGTCTCAAAAAGTTTTTACTTATTTATAAAGATTTTGATACTTTACTCCGGCAAAGAGGATTTAAATACTCTAATTATTACCTGTTTAAAGACAAACATGGTAACGAAAAAAAAGGTCGCCATATTTGGCTTAGAAAAGCGGGCATTATCAATCCGCCAAATATCAACTTTAATTTATACTAATCGTAAGGAAAAATAGATGAGACTAACACTCGATGAATATTCAAAACATTTTAAAATGTCAAAAGAGATGATAAACTCAAAACTTCGTTCAAAAAAACTTAACTACATTATAGAAAATGGACAAACATATATTATAGTAACAAGAATTTCTTTGCAAAATGACAAACAGGCTCAAATCAACAAAGAGCAAGAACAAAGGAAAGAACCAACAAAAGAGATTGTAAAACCAAAAACAACTGTAGCCATGGTTTTATCTCTATACCAAAAAGAGAACCAACACCTCAAAGAAAAGATTCTTCAACTTGAAGAAAAAATTGATAAATTAATTGATGATAAAGAGCAGATGCTCAGAGATGAAATGAGTAAAATTGAACAGGTTTACAGTGCTAAAGATGAACAACTTAAAAGTGTGCTTGAACTCATCAATACACAACTTACAATGAAACAAGTACATACTGTACATGAGGTTGAAGCACTAGAAAAACAAAAAATTTCATCTAAAGAAGAACAGACACCAGAAATTATAGAATTAAAAGAGTATTTGAAAACACTCGATCTTGATTCTCATCAGAAAAAGCATATTAAAAAGAAATTTTTTAATGTTTACAACGAAGATGTTAGAATTATTAAGCAAAATGGTAAACTCTATCTTGATTTTTCAAAATATGACTATAGTGACTTACTTGAGCACTAGGAAAAAAAATGAATGAACTCAATAAAACAAGAGAGAGTGTAAAAGAGGGTGAAGAGATTGTTTCTCAAACACTTAAAATTCTTGGCAATGTTCATGAAAATAGCATTATAGAGGCGAGCACTCTACATGTTGAGGGAACTACACTAGAAGACTCTACTCAATTTAGTAGATTTGCCACAATAAATAAACACCAAGGAAAGTTAAGATGTCATGAAGCCCAAATCAATGTGCTTGAGGGTGGAGAAGTTCATGCAACTACTCTTAAAATAGATTCTGCCTTTAGTGGAGATATTTATGCACAAGATGTGATTATTAACAATGCACACAGTGACCTAAAAGTTTTTGCTTCAAATTCTATTACAATTAACAATATACTTGGCATAAACAATACCTTAACTATCAACTACAAAGATATTCCTATTTTAGATTCAAAACTTGACCTTATAGAAGATGATTTAAACACTCTCAATAGCCAACTCAAAGAAGCACTTAAGCACAACCTTTCAGAGATACAAAATATTAAACAAAAAATTTTAAATCTTACAAGTGAAAAAAACTCAATACTTAACTCTTACAAGAGAGCTAAGATAATCATAACAAACGGTTTAAGAGCAAACAACACTATCAAATTTTTTGTACATGATAAACAACTTAGTTTTTCAAGTCAAGATGAAAATCACTCAACTTTTAAACTTCTTATTGATGCTAACACTATCACCCTTTTTCCAACACAAGAACAAATTTTTATCTAACAAAGCCTAATCACAAACCATCTTGAGAT
>ERZ890953.242-NODE-242-length-32546-cov-5.882152_pt1 | contig 32546 bp, 25 predicted proteins | sample MGYA00521264_ERZ890953 | MGnify/ENA primary metagenome ERZ890953 (study PRJEB32303, sample SAMEA104408629) | aquatic metagenome | biome: Brackish water; feature: Chemocline; material: water | place: Baltic Sea | collected 2014-10-26T21:54:00 | depth 200 m ...
GGTGTTAAATTAAAGGGTGCTGATAAAGTAGCTCGTATACCTATCAAAGTAGTGCCTAGTACTAACGTTCAGAGGAAACCTTCCTGGATCAGGGCCAAGGCTCCGACCAGTGACCTGGTGAAGCAACTGAAGAGCACCTTGCGCGAAAATAATCTGTATACGGTTTGTGAAGAAGCGGCCTGCCCAAATCTGGGAGAATGTTTCTCTAAAGGCACTGCCACTTTTATGATTATGGGTGATATCTGTACCCGTCGATGTCCTTTCTGCGATGTCGGACACGGGCGCCCCAATCCGCTGGATGAAGATGAGCCTTATAATGTTGCAAAAACGATTCACAACATGAAATTACGTTACGTGGTAATAACGTCAGTGGATCGTGATGATTTACGTGATGGAGGAGCGTTGCATTTTGTTAAATGTATCGATGAAATTCGACGGCTGAATCCAGATATTCAGATTGAAATTTTAACCCCGGATTTCAGAGGGCGAATGGATATCGCGCTGGATATTCTGACTCGTTCTCCGCCGGATGTCTTTAATCATAATCTCGAATCAGTGCCCCGCCTGTATAAAAAAGTACGTCCTGGTGCGGATTATATGTGGTCTCTGGAATTACTACAGAGCTTTAAACAGCTATACCCTTCGGTGCCAACCAAGTCAGGCATTATGCTTGGGCTAGGTGAAGAAATGGATGAAGTTGAGCAGGTGTTACGTGATATGCGCGCGCATGAGGTGAATATGTTGACTCTGGGCCAATATTTACAGCCCAGTCGGGATCATCTTGCGGTAGAGAGGTTTGTGACACCTGATGAGTTTAAACAACTGGAGGAACTGGCTTACGGGCTTGGTTTTGATCAGGTCGCTAGCGGACCGATGGTGCGTTCTTCGTATCATGCTGATTTACAGGCGAGTGAAGTTTTAAACTCATAAGTAATAAATGTAGCAATATTAGTTTTTTCTGATACAACTAGTAAGATAATTATTATTATCAACAATAAGTGTTGCAAACACGGTTAACAGGAGAAACTATGAATATAAGAAATAATCCCGGGTGGATTTTTTTACTAATAACAATCGGGTTTTTTTTTCCGATTAGCAGTTTTGCATCCACAGCAGGTGAAACCCTGGATCTTACCCAACATTGGGTGGGTTATAGCGCTATCGCAATTTTTGCTTTCGCATACCTGCTGGTCATGGCCGAAGAATTCATGCACCTGCGTAAATCCAAGCCGGTTATTCTGGCTGCCGGTCTGATCTGGATTTTAGTGGCCTATGTGTATGCACAGCATGGTGATACACACACTGCTGAAATCGCAATCCGTCATAATATTCTGGAATACTCCGAACTGTTCCTGTTCCTGCTGGTGGCGATGACTTATATCAATGCGATGGAAGAGCGGCTGGTATTCGATAAGCTTAAGTCCTGGCTGGTGAGTAAGGGGTTTACCCTGCGTCAGTTATTCTGGATTACCGGTATCATTGCTTTTTTTCTATCACCCATTGCGGATAACCTGACCACCGCCTTATTAATGTGTGCGGTGGTCATGTCAGTAGGCGGTGATAATAAAAAATTCATACTTTTGGCGTGTATCAATATTGTGGTTGCCGCCAATGCTGGTGGCGCATTTAGCCCGTTCGGCGATATCACCACGTTGATGGTGTGGCAGAAAGGATTAATTGATTTCTGGACTTTCTTTAGCCTGTTTATTCCGTCGGTGGTTAATTTTGTGGTTCCAGCAGCGATTATGTCGTTTGCCGTGTCAACCGATAAACCGGATGTGAAAGACGAAGCGGTAGAGATGAAAAAGGGGGCGATGGTCATCGTCGGTTTATTTGTACTTACCATTATCACCGCCGTCAGTTTTCATAACTTTATGCATTTACCACCGGTAGCCGGCATGATGACTGGTCTCAGTTATTTAATGTTTTATGCGTTTTACCTGAAAAAATCTGGTCATAGCCAAAAGAAAGTTTTCCTTTCACAGGCCGAAGACAACAGTGTTTCTGCGCACAGTGACACTCAGTTTGATGATACTTACGAAATTTTTAATAAGGTCAAAAGAGCCGAGTGGGACACGCTGTTTTTCTTTTACGGAGTCATTTTGTGTGTGGGTGGACTAGGGTTAATCGGTTATCTGGCAATGGCATCAGAGTTTATGTATATCGACCTGGGACCAACGACCGCGAATATCATGGTGGGTGTGCTATCAGCAATTGTCGATAATATTCCGGTTATGTTTGCAATCTTAACTATGAATCCAGAAATGTCACAGGGGCAATGGTTGCTGGCGACATTAACAGCCGGTGTCGGTGGTAGTATGTTGTCTATTGGTTCTGCTGCCGGTGTTGCCCTGATGGGACAGGCTCGTGGCTATTATACGTTTTTTGGACATTTAAAGTGGTTGCCGGTTATTGCACTGGGTTATGTGGCCAGTATTTATGCTCACTTCTGGGTTAATGCAGCACTTTTTTAAAGGCTTTTGACCGCTATTTAAAAAGCCGCGAATTTTCGCGGCTTTTTTTGTTAACTGATTTTTTCAGGCTGAAATAATTATCAGCGTATACGGTCACACAAATCTTCATCTGCAAAAAAATAAGCAATTTCAATTTTGGCGGTATCTGGACCGTCAGAACCATGTACGGCATTCTCATCAATAGTCGATGCAAAATCAGCACGTATTGTTCCCGCTGAAGCCTCTGCAGGGTTAGTTGCTCCCATTACTTCACGATGAGCGTTGATGGCGTTTTCACCTTCCAGTACCTGTACCATAACGGGGCCGGAGATCATGAAATCCACCAGGTCATTAAAGAAAGGTCGTTCCTTATGCACGGCATAAAAACCTTCAGCTTTATCACGGCTGAGTTGCATCATTCTGGCAGCGATAATTTGCAGGCCCGCTTTCTCAAAGCGGCTATAGATTTCACCGATTACATTTTTGCCGACAGCATCCGGTTTGATAATAGACAGGGTTCTTTCAATATTCATAAACAGTTCTCAGGGGTGATTGGGAAAGCGGCAAATTCTACGCAGTTTTGATGATTAGTAGAAAGTATCAGAATACATAATCATAGACATAGAAAAAATAACCAGGTTACAACTTCTTTCTGTCAACCCGTGAGTAGACGGCCTGCAGGAGTTAGCAAATGGAATTCATGTTAGCAACTATTAGCGGCCTTTCATGCTCAACTCTGCATTTCCAGGGTTAATCAAATAAAAGGTAAATATTGCCTGAAAAAAATCTAAATTTCATCTGGTAACAGCTGCTCTGATTCGCCATAATCGCGCTCCTTTTCCTGCAGAGATAACCTTTTTATGTGGTTCCGTAATTTACAGATTTACCTACTATCAGAAACTTTTGAAGCGTCGGCAGAAGAGCTGCACGAGGCCCTGCTGGAAAAAGCTTTTAAACCCTGTCAGGGGCTGGATACATTTAGAGTGGGCTGGACAGCGCCACTGGGTAAGCACGGGGATCAGCTGGTGCATGCTACCAATGGACGCTTAATGTTATGTATGCGTCGTGAAGATAGAATTTTACCAGCCGCTGTTGTACGCGATGCGGTTGAAGAAAAAGTAGACGAAATTGAAGCTGCAGAAGCCCGCACAGTTGGCCGTAAAGAGAAAAGTGAGATTAAGGAAGAGGTTATCGTGGATTTTTTGCCACGCGCATTTACCAAATCCAGCCGCAGCTATGCGTATATTGATCCACAAAATAACTGGGTCATTTTAGACTGTACTACGGCAAATAAAGCCGAAGAGATTTTAAGCCTGATACGCGAGTCCCTTGGCTCATTTAAGATAAAGCCACTTGCTGTCAATAATGCGCCTTCTGCGGTAATGACAGACTGGGTTAAAAATAAAGCACCTGATGATTTGCTGGTTGAAGATGAATGCGAGCTTAAAGAGCCAGTTGAAAATGGCGGAGTGATTCGTATACGTGGTGTTGATCTGGGCAGTGACGAAGTCCAGCAGCACCTAAGTTCCGGTAAGGTTGTGTCAAAATTAGCAATACAATGGCAGGAGCGCATTGCCTGTGTCCTGGTGGAAGATTTATCCATTAAAAGACTGAAATTTATGGATCTGGTAATGGAAGAAGCCGCTGATACGGCGGCAGATGATGAAGTAATGCGATTCGATGCTGATTTTGCTTTGATGTCACTGGAAATTTCACGATTTATTCCAGCTTTATGTGAATATCTGGGTGGTGTTGATAAGAATTAATTTTAATGGCTCTGAATGAAAATCATGTAATGTCGTCATTGCGTCCATTGGTTCGGTAAACGGTGCTCCATGCACCACTACTCCCGCATGCTTTTAGCGGGAATCCATCGAACAGCAGTTATTTATTAGCGTAATTGCTTCAATTTATAATGGATTCCGGCCAAATGCGTGGCGGAATGACGCCGATAGTAAACAGAAACTATCTACATGATACTCCTACAGAGCCATATAATTTTAATATGACAGGGTGCCAGCAGGCACCCTGCCTTCTTTTTAGGTCATTTATATAATAAAAATGGATTGTTTCAGGGCTTTTTACCTGGTTTGTGTTTTATTTTAGTCATAGACTTTTTATTAAATGACTTTTATGCTGGCTATAACTTTTTGTATTTCTTAAGTTATGGCTCAAAGCAGCATCACCCAGAGGTTTATTCTATGTATTGTACTGATGTTGTTAGTCAGTGGGGTATATAGCAGTGATTTGTCCGAGCGTCAGATTACAAACCTGTCTTCGTCAGAACAACTTAATGGCGATTTCGATGCGATAAAAAAGCGTGGTAAATTGCGCATTATCATTCCGGCCAATATAGGAGGAGGTCGGTATCTGCCACGTAACGGTTCACCGGTTAGCGAACAACATGAAATAGTCGAAGCTTTTGCACAGTTCCATCATTTAATTCCAGAACTGATTATTGCTGAAAATTTTGGCGATATGATTCCCGCACTGGCTGACGGGCGTGCTGATATTGTTGCAGGTAATTTAACTATTACTGAGGCTCGTCGCAAAAATATAGAATTTTCCATCCCTCTGGCGCATGTACGCGAAAAAATTCTGGTACAAAAAACTGATAAAAGTATTCAGACAGTGGCTGACTTAAATCATAAACGGGTCATGGTTTCCAGTGATTCTACTTTCTGGGATGCTTTACAGTGGCTAAAGAAGAATAAATATAAAGACATTCAATTACTGGCCAGACCGGCAGGTATGCTGGATGAAGAAGAGCTCGACCTGCTGGCCAAAGGTGAAATTGATGCGACCATACGCGATAGTAATATCGTCGATATGTATTCTGGATACAGAGATGATTTTAAGGTCGCCACCAACTTTAGTGGACAAAGAGATATCGCCTGGGGGGTACGCAAGGAGGCGCCAGGCCTGTTATTAGCGCTAAATGAGTTCTTACAGCTGGAGCACATGACTGCTGACGACAGTGAGTTTTCTACCGATGGTTTCGATAGCATTAAAAAACGTAAAGTGTTACGAGTTTTGCTCAGAAATAATGCTTCATCCTATTTTTTATACAAGGGAGAATTGCTTGGTTTTGAATATGAAATGGCAAAAGCATTTGCCAAATTTCATGGTTTACGTCTGCAAGTGATTGTGCCACCGACACATAAAGAACTGCTCGGTTGGCTGGTTGACGGAAAAGCCGATCTGGCTATTGGTTTTCTGGAGCCGACAGCCAGACGCAAAGCGCTGGGTATTGAGTTTTCTGAACCTTATAACTATGAATCACAACATATAGTGGTTAATGGCAAAAGCACTATAAATAAATTGCAGGATCTGGATTCGCACACGATCAGTGTCAGGAAATCGAGTGCTTACTGGGAAACCCTAACGAAACTTAAACAGTCGGGCAGCAGGTTTACCTTAAAACCTGCTCCTGAAGATGTGGAAACTGAAGAACTGATTAAGGCCGTTGGTTCTAAAAAAATTGATTTAACTATGGCCGATGAGCATATTCTGGATATAGAGCTGGCAAAATCTGTACCGGTAAAATCGGCTTTTACAATTGGAGAAAAACGTCCTCAGGCAGTTGCTATACGCAAACATAATAAAAAATTAATTAATGCGATTAATGCTTTTATAAAAAAAAATAATAAAAGTGAATATTATAATGTGCTGTATAAAAAATATTTTAAAAGTCGAAAATCAATCTTAAAACTGGCTAAAGGACGCATCCACAATATCGGCGAAAATAATTTGTCACCGTGGGATAATATAACGCGCAAATATGCAGAAAAATATGGTTTTGACTGGCGCTTGATTACCGCCCAAATGTATCAGGAAAGTCGCTTTGATCCTAAAGTGAAATCGTTTGCAGGTGCAAAAGGATTGATGCAGTTGATGCCACAGACTGCCAAGTCGGTTGGGGTTACAAATCTTGAAAAACCGGAAAATAGTATCAGGGGCGGGATAAAATACATGGACTGGTTACGTGACAGGTTTGATGAAAGCCTGCATGTTTCAGAGAGGTTGTGGTTCACGTTGGCCGCTTATAATGCAGGGTATGGTCATGTGCAGGATGCTCAACGGCTGGCCAGTAAAAAAGGCTGGGACAAAAAACGCTGGTTTGATAATACAGAAAAAGCGATGTTGTTATTGTCCAGAAAAGATTATTCCAGTAAAGCAAGATATGGCTATGTGGATGGAGATGAACCGGTTCAGTATGTGAGAAGTATTCGTGACCGTTTCGAAGCGTATGCAAAACTTAATCAGAATAAAATATCACAACAGAACAGTTTAATTATTGCGCGCGAATAGGTGCTTAGTTTTAATAAACATTTCGTATCTATGCAGTAATAATAAAGTCAAAAGACATTCACCACGAAGCCACGAAGTACACGAAGAAAAACAAATGAGCATAAAAAGGTAACCAGATAAATCAGCACCTATCATAATTTTGAAAAAACTTATCTGCATCTGTGTGATTACCAAGGGATAGTGTCGGTCTAATTACCGAGCGACTTTGTCGTAAGTAGCGTATCAGCCAGTTGCTACACTGGCTATGGTTTATGCACTTTTCTGCCAAGCTTGTGCTTTCGCTACTCTTAAGGCCGTGGTATTCATATTTTGCCGCAGCCATATACCACGTACACCGTTTGGACTTATATCAACACCCAGAGCGGCCGTGAGTTTCAAGGCCACCTTTTGCTGACCAAGATGAGGATGTTCGACTGAGAATTGCACAACGGCATCCTCGATCGCCTTATCCACGCTGTTTTTATAACGTATGTTAGGTGTTTCTTGTCCGACCCCTGAATTAAAATGATTACTGGATTGCGACTTCATTGACCGCACGTAAAATACGTGCTACAAATTTTCACGTGTAGACAGTTAGGAAAATCAGATGAAACAAAACATTACTTTATCCCTTGAAAAGGACATCATTCAAGGTGCTAAAGTGCTGGCAGCCAGAAAATCCACTTCAATCAGTGCATTGATAGCTGAAGAGCTTATTCGAATTGTGCAACAGGATAAGCGATACACACAAGCAAGGCTTGATGCGCTTGCTGATCTTGAACAAGGTTTTGAATTGGGTGGTAAACCTGCCAGTCGAGAATCACTTTATGAGCGATAAGTTTTTTGTAGATACCAATATCCTCATATATGCCTATGATACGGAAGCTGAAAACAAACATTTGCGTTGCAAAAACATAATACGTGAACTTTGGAATGACGATAATGGAGTGATTAGTACACAGGTCATGCAGGAATTCTACGTGAATGTCACCAGAAAAATTCCAACCCCACTGTCCTTAGAGCAAACCCGTAGAATATTGGCACAGTATGAGACCTGGCAAGTTGAAGTGATTGATGCTCCGTTAATAAATTTTGCCTCAAAAATACAGGAAAGAAACCGGTTATCATTCTGGGATTCTCTAATCATTGCTACCGCTATCCAGGGAAATGTGAAAATTCTTTATAGTGAAGACTTGAATGTAGGACAAATAATTGAAGGGATTGAGATAGTTAACCCTATGCTTGCATAACTGGGTCAAATACACGTTAAAACATCATCCTGTTGTTACTGCTTGCTGAATTTCATCAGTGTAGATCGAGTAGTAAACCATCTGAAACAGGAGATACGTCTACGTCCGGTTTGTGTTCATACTGTTCCCTATAGCTTGTCAGGGATGATCAAAAAACAGCACCTATTTGCCCCTATTACAGCGCACCATACCAATGGCAGCTTTTAGTGTATTCCTCTGTCGATCAGGCACTAAATAAAAAGGCATTTCTAAGTAGAGAGAATTTCATGATTAATAACAGTTAACCGGTTTTTCTGGTGGTATATCCAGGGGTTGTTTAACTGGCATTTACCTGTGCGCTCATTGATAGTCTCATGGATGATCTTAAGTAGCGTGATAGAGTATCGATGCAAACATTTAACAGCGCAGTGATGGTGATTAACATCATGGCCCGATCGAGCCGGATATCCTGAATAGCACTGTCGATATAAAACCCCAGGGTGGCGATTCCTAAAATTCCCAGAATGGCTGTCTCGCGCAAAATAATTTCCCAGCGGTAAAACAGGAATGCCAGGAACTGGCCATAGATTCGAGGTACCACTTCGTAAAAATATCGATTGAAACCTTTTGCCGCATCCTGGCGTATAGGCAGAGCATCGCTATAACGACCCATCAGGTGAGCGATAATAGCCCCGTTATGCAGAGCCAGCGCAATGATAGCCGGTAACATTGATGGCCCCCACAGGGTCAATAGAATGAATGCAAGAATATATTCCGGTGTAGAACGCATGACTACCAGAAAAAGATGTCCCGCACTACGCGCAAATCGAGCAAAAAATAATTTAGAAATTAATGGAAACCATATAAGAGCAATAAATCCGGTCAGAATCAGGGCTAGCTGAGTTAATAATAAACTGTTAACAATACCGGGCAGAGCCTCGTTCATGAATAGTTCAGAAAACCAGTGCCAGAGTCCGTTTAAATCCTCTCCCCGACGTATCGGTAGAGGGATAATGTCATGGGTGAAAAATCTAATGACATTGTCAAATGAAATGCTGCTGTCATTGGCGATGATGAAAGGTGAAGCAACCAGGTACAGGGGTAACAGTTTCGGTCTAACCCAGTATTTGATGCCGGCAATTAACAGGTAAAAAAGAATTAATAAAGCCCAGACTTCTGAATACAGTCCTTCATAAAAGGCAGTACTCAGGTAATAACCTAATGTGGGCAGCCCGACAAAACCCAGCACGGCACTGGAACGTAAACCACATTCCAGGCGGTAACTGGTATAGGTGATAAAGTGTTGCCACAGGTCGGGTAATCTGGCGTAAAAAAAAGAAGAAGTAAGGCCTGCACTGTGGCGAATGTTGTCATATGCCCGACGATCACCTTCTTCCAGAATTTCTGCATACACTTTGGCAAAAGTGGCAGCATAGGGCAGACCAATGGCGAGCAATCCTGTCAACGGGTGTAAGCCGAATATTTGCAAAAAAATTAAAGCCCAGAATAATTCATGAACAGCACGAACTAAAGCGCAGAGTATTCTAACCAGTCGAAAATGAAATAACTGTGCCAGGACAAAACCGCTGATGCATCCGGCCGAAACTCCGAGCATGGCAAAAGCGACGGTTTGCAATAGCGCATGTAACGGGTTTTCAATATTGAATAGTGACGGTGATAACAGGCCGGAAAACAATCGCCCCAGTTCAGACATCGGGTCATAGGTGTTTATCGACAGGTCTGCGAAAGGCAGGCAGGCCAGGGCTATGGCTATAAAAATCCAGCTTACTTTCCATCGGGCTGAACGTATATGGCTTAGACCTTTATTCACCGTAGAGTTCTAACAGGTCTTCTCGTTTGAGGTTTTTAGCGGCCTCATCAATAGTAATTCGTCCATGATCGAGGCCGATGATACGGTCGCAATAGGCCAGCGCCAGGTCAATATCGTGCATGGCAAGAACAACAGTGTCAAAGAGTCTGCATAATAGTGACATCACCAGTTTAGACTGTTGCTCATCAAGTGATGAAACGGGCTCATCGGCCAGCAAAATATCGCCACCCTGCATAATCGCCCGTGCTATTGAAGTTCGTTGCTGTTGACCACCGGATAGTTGAGCGACCGGTTCGAACAGTTTGTCGCTCAACTGCATTTCCTGCAGTATCTGTTCAACTTCAGCAACCGGCTTTTTAAGTGGTTTGATTAAATTGAGCAGGTTGTAGCCGACAGATTGCCGACCCAGCTGGCCCATGTAGACATTGTGATATACCGAGAGACTGGCAACCAGCCCATAATCCTGTGGTACCAGCGCGATATCTTTCGGGCGTTGTTCATAAAGCAGTTTAATAAGTGTCGATTTACCGGAACCACTGTGCCCCACCAGTGCCAGCTTCTGGCCGGCAGGAATGTGCAGGGTAATATCAGTCAGCACAATTTCATCTTTATACGAGGCATTGGCTGACTGTAGATTAAACACCAGATCAGGACTAGTCGATTAAGCCGATTTCCTTAGCGGTATCAAGGATGGGCTGGTAATCATTATTGCTGGCCTTGATGAAACTGCTGCGTGGAAAAGCTTCCAGTAGTGCCGGGTCTTTCATATCCAGCAGGGCTTGCTGAACACGCGCCTTAAAGCCTTCTCCCCATTCTTTATCAACATCTCCGCGAATGGACCATTGATAGTCAGGATAAGCGGGAGTTTTCCAGATTACAGAAACTTTACTGCCATCAATTTTTCCGTCTTGCATTTCCTTTTCCCATACTTTGTAATTAGTTGCACCAACCTGATAAGCACCGGTTTGTACCAGTGCAATTGTGCGTGAGTGATTTCCACTGAACCCGACACGTGAAAAAGTATCATCCGGGGATTTTTTTAAATATTCACGAATATAAAACTCAGGCATTAATCGACCAGAAGTCGAACCTTTTGAGCCGAATGTGAAGGTTTTTCCGGCAATATCGGCGGGGAATGCTGCGGACTCTTTTAGCCCTGTACTGTGATGAGCAATAAAGTACGTTACGAACTCTGTGTCTTCCTTGCCCTGGGCAATGGCTTCAGAACCGGGCACCAGTAGACGCGCACGTACACCGGATAATCCGCCAAACCAGGCCAGTTGAATCTGATTATTTCTAAACGAAGTGATGGCCGCCGAATACGATTTGACCGGTACATATTTTACCGGAATACCCAGTTGCTGAGTAAGGTAGTCGGCTACTTTCCCAAATCGCTTGATTAACTGAGATTGATCCTGGTCGGGAATGGCAGAAAATACCAGTGTTTTTGGTGCACTGTATACCTGGGTAGAAAAAGAGATGGCCAGTATTGACAGGCAAAAAAACTGAGTAATACGATTAATTTTTGTTTTCATTTAAGACTCCTTTTAGTGTTTTTAATTATTTACCTGAATCCGTAGCTTCAGGTATTGCCCCATAAATAATATAAGTTTTCTGGCAGATAAAAAACGTTATCTTTCATGAGGCTAAACAGTAACTGCTTTTTAACTTGCTGTGCTTGATAGTGATCAGCATGGCAATACAATATTGCTGAGTCATATTGCTAGCTTTTTCATACTAAATATCCTGCTTTATAATTTATTTAGAAGTTGCCGCCAGCCGTTTAGTTCATTATCTGTGGTGAATAATGGCTGTCTGGCGATACAGGCCTTTTCTAACTGGTTATAAAATTTGTGATCTGACTCTGCTTTTAGCAGAAGTTCTGATAATGCCTGCTCATCTTCAACCGGATAATATCCCGCATAGTCTTCTCCGAGTAAGCCGATCGAACCTTCTATATTGGAGGCGATGACCGGAATACCTGCCACTATTGCTTCCGAGATGACATTGGCTCCGCCTTCCATCCGTGAGGGTAGCAGCAGCACATGAGTGCGTTGATAAACCTGTCGAATTTTGTGATGTGCAATTTCCCCATGCCAGTGATAGCGGGAATTTATTCGCATCTCTGCTGTGGCCTGTTGTGCCCACTCAGCTGAATGCGCCTTGCCAAAATGATGAACCTGGATACGACTGCTGGCAGGCAGATTGCGTACTGCCATGGCAGGTCTCATGGGGTCTTTTTCTTCGCGTAAATGACCCATTACTGATACGTGAAAATAGCGTTTGTATGGATTACGTTTAGCGACAGGTTCGGCAGACTGATGAATGACATGCATTTTATGCCGTTGATCTGCGGGCAGGGTATTGTTGATTAAATCATGCAGCCCCACCAGTTGATGTGCCAGTCGAATGGATTGCAAAGTGGGTTGCGGGTGACTATGGATGAAACGATAGGCATCAGTACCGGTGATAGCGACAATTAACGGCCGATGCGGGAACCGTTCAGCAAACAGTTGAATGGAGTCGGCACTACGCCAGGCATGTAAAGCCAGCATCATATCAGCAGTCTGGTTTGTATAGGACACACTGATTTCGACTGTATGTCCTAATGTCCTGAGTATATGTGCCCAACGGGCGGCAGTGGCCCGGTTGCCTGCTCTGGAGCGGGGTGGAGCAGGTGTGATAAGAAGTATGCGCATTGTTTTATTATTAACCTTACCTTCGGCTAACCATATCATAAATAATCGTCAGGATGACATCCGTTCCACAGCATGGGACAATGGCTTTCATACTTTTAGCCAACAAATTTTAAAAAGCTGTATGGATAAACTGAATCCCATCGTTATCGCTGAACAGGCGCAGGATGCACATTGTCGCACATTAGCATTAATCGAAGGACTGGATGCCGAACAGTTAATGGGGCCGTTGCTGGCAACGGTAAACCCGTTGCGCTGGGAAATAGGGCATGCAGCATATTTTTATGAATACTGGGTCCTGTGCCATCACCTGCAGCAACCATCGATTCGTGAAGATTCTGATGATTTGTATGATTCAATCACTATCGCCCATGATGATCGCTGGAATTTAGCGTTACCTGAACTGTCAGAAACATTGAATTATATGCAGACTGTGCTGGAAAATATAAAGCAATGTCTTGCTGGCGGAGAAGATGCCAGGCGCGATTACCTGGCGTTATACGCTGTATTTCATCACGATATGCATAACGAAGCCTATACCTATACCCGGCAAACCCTGAATTACCCGACTCCTGATTATGGCGGGGATAGCAGTAACAATTATCAGGCCGGTGCGCTACCGGGTGATGTGCAAATACCCGGTGGACGCTTTAAGTTAGGGGCAACAGCAGAGGATGGTTTTGTTTTTGATAATGAGAAATGGGCGCATGAAGTCGATATAAAACCATTTGGCATTGCAAAAGCAGCGGTCAGTAATGCTGATTTTTTGAAATTTGTGGAAGCAGGTGGCTATAACAATAAACAATACTGGCTGGATGAAGGCTGGAAATGGCGCGAAAAATCAAACCTGGCGCATCCTGTGTACTGGCGTAATACTTCATCAGGCTGGGATATAAAGCAGTTTGATCAATGGAACCCGATGCCGGTGAATGCAGCAATCATTCATGTAAGCTGGTTTGAAGCACAGGCTTACTGTCGTTGGGCCGGAAGACGCTTGCCGGGCGAAGCGGAATGGGAAGTGGCAGCTTCAGCAGAAGCAAGTCTGGATGGAAAAAAATTATCGGCCAGTAAACGACACTTTCCCTGGGGAGATGAAGCTCCCCGTGCTGATCAGGCTAACCTGGACGGATACGCACTCGGAACAGTGGATGTTGCTGCATTTCCAGCCGGTGACTCGGCTTTTGGCTGCCGACAGATGATCGGCAATGTATGGGAATGGACAGAGGACAGCTTTAATCCCTATCCGGGATTTAAAGCGGATATGTACCAGGATTATTCGCAACCTTTATTCGGCATTACCAAAGTTTTACGTGGAGGGGCCTGGCCCACACGTGGCAGAATGATTAGAAATACCTGGCGCACCTACTATGGCCCCGATAGAAATGATGTTTTTGCCGGTTTTCGTACCTGTGCCCTGAATGAGTAGCAGACCATTGAGAAAAAATAAAATACAGTTTCATGATTTACATACCAGTCGCAACGAATTCGCCAGCGATGTTTTAAAGGGGCTGAGTGTTCGCCCGGCATCGATACCACCGAAATATTTTTACGATGCCAAAGGCTCAAAATTATTTGATGCCATTACACAATTACCTGAATATTATCCAACTCGCACCGAGATAGATCTTTTATCAAATAACGCAGCACAAATAGCCCGACACGTTGGAACCGGAAGTTTACTGGTTGAGCCGGGTGGTGGTAGTTGTGCCAAAGTACATATTTTACTGGAAGGACTGAAACCCCGGGCATACGTGCCGATGGATATTTCCAGGGATCACTTGCAGCTGGCGGCAGAAGAGCTGGCTATTGCCTTTCCATGGCTGGAAATCCATGCTGCCTGTACCGATTTTACGCAGGAAATGTCATTACCGCCGAGTGCGCCCAGGGGCACACATGTCGCGTTTTTTCCGGGTTCCAGTATAGGTAATTTTGATCCTGATGCTGCGGTCGTATTTTTACAGGCAATAGCTGAATTAGTGGGACCGGGAGGCTACCTGTTAATTGGTGTAGATCTGAAAAAAGACAAGGCAATACTGGAAGCGGCTTATGATGATTCAGCTGGCATAACGGCTTCATTTAATTTGAATTTACTGTCGCGTATAAATCACGAGTTAAATGCTAATTTTGATTTAACAAAATGGCGACATAAAGCGTTATATAACGAACAGGTTGGTCGTATTGAAATGCATCTGGTAAGTCAGCAGGATCAAACTGTGGAAATCAATGAGGATTCTTTTAGTTTTGTTGAAGGTGAAACTATTCATACCGAAAATTCGTATAAATATACCAGTGATGAATTTATCAGGCTGGCTTCGAAAGCCGGTTTTCAATCGGATGAGTTATGGATAGATGGAAATCGTTTATTCAGTGTGCATCTGTTCAGGGTTAATGATTTGCAGCGCTAACAATTGATAAAATTCCAGGGTAAAGTTCCGGTCAAATAAACAGATATAAACAATGAAAAGTAATAATTCTCCCGTAGTAAAAGATCTGGTGCTGATTGGTGGCGGTCATGCGCATGTTGCTGTGTTAAAACGTCTAGGCATGCAACCTGTCCCGGGGTTAAGAATTACCCTGGTTACACGCGATATTCATACACCATATTCCGGCATGTTGCCGGGTTATGTAGCCGGTCATTATAGTTATGATGATTGTCATATTGATCTTGGTCCGCTGGCAAGATTTGCCGGAGCACGTCTATATCATGCACCGGTAACAGGCCTTGATATCAAAAATAAACAGGTGCTGGCTGCGGGTCGGCCAGCTATCAATTACGATCTACTTTCCATTAACACCGGCTCAAGACCCGATAGTGTCAATATTCCGGGTGTTGATGAATTTGCCATAGCAGCTAAACCCATCGATATCTTTTTAACAAAATGGGAGGCGCTGATCGAGCGCGTAAGCAATAGCCAGGGTGAATTTAAAGTCGTCGTAGTGGGCGGTGGAGCCGGTGGTGTCGAACTGGCATTATCCACACAGCACCGTTTACAAAACATGTTACGTGAGCAGGGTGACGATCCTCAACGATTGAGTTATACCCTGTTAACGCAAAGTGATCGTATCATGCATATGCATAATGGCGGAGTGCGGGACCGTTTTGAGCGCATATTTAGTGAGCGTGATATCTCTATTAAAGTTAGAAGTAGAGTGGCTGAAGTTAAAGCCGATCAGGTATTGCTGGATGATGGCACTGTATTTTCTACTGATGCGATTATATGGGTGACTACGGCATCCGCCCCTGCCTGGCCTGCTGAAGCGGGACTTTCCGTCGATGAAAATGGTTTCATCCGGGTCGATAAAAACCTGCAATCACTATCACACGAAGGTATTTTCGCAGCGGGTGATATTGCTTCGCTGAAAGATCCCAGGCCAAAATCCGGTGTTTTTGCGGTCCGTCAGGGACCGGTTTTAGTGCATAACCTTAAAGCTGCTGCGACTCACAAAAGGTTAAGGCCATATCGACCGCAAAAGAATTTTCTGGGACTGATTAGTACCGGGGACAAATATGCTATCGCATCACGCGGGAATTTTTCGTTTGAATCAGCCTGGTTGTGGAAAGTTAAAGACTGGATTGATGTGCAGTTCATGAGAAAATTTAATGAATTGCCTGACATGGATGAACAGGATAATCCCCGCTTTGCCTCGGGTATAGCCGATGCGGATGCGATTAAGGAGCTTTCAACGCTGGCAATGCGCTGTGGTGGTTGCGGTGCCAAAGTGGGTGCCACCATTTTATCCAGGGTCATGCAAAGGTTACCCGATGAAAAACGTGATGATGTATTGATCGGCAGAGATTCACCGGATGACTGTGCCATGCTGGCAGTACCACCAGGCAAGGTCATGGTACAAAGTGTGGATTATTTTCGCGCTTTTATCGAAGATAGCTATACATTCGGGGCCATAGCGGCTAACCATGCACTTGGAGATGTATTTGCGATGGGTGGAGAAGCTCAGTCGGTACTGGCTATTGCGACGGTTCCCTACGGTCGTGAACGGGTGGTGGAAGAAACATTATATGATGTGATGGCTGGAGCCATGTCAATAATTCAACCCAGTGGAGCGGTATTAGCTGGTGGACATTCCAGTGAAGGGGCCGAACTTGCTTTTGGTTTGACGGTGAACGGCCTGATCGACCCGAACAGAGTCTGGCGTAAGAGCGGATTACAACCGGGTGATGCAATTATTTTAACCAAGGCTATCGGCACTGGTACCTTATTTGCTGCAGAAATGCGCGGTAAAGCGAAAGGCCGTTGGGTTGATGCTGCCATACAGTCCATGCTGGTTTCCAGTCAACAGGCCGCTGAATGCCTGCAGCGGTTTAATGCCACGGCCTGCACAGATCTGACCGGCTTTGGTATCATCGGGCACCTGATCGAAATGACAAAAGCTTCTCAGGTTGATGCAGAGATTTATATGGATAACTTGCCATTACTGGATGGAGCAATGGAAACTGTGGCTGCCGGTATCCTGTCTTCGTTACAGCCTGCTAATCTTCGCTTGCGTCGGGCCATTCATGATATTGAAAATGCAGCAAAGCATCCAGCTTTTCCACTGCTATTCGATCCGCAAACCGCTGGCGGTTTACTGGCCGGTGTACCTGCTAAAAAAGCAGAAGCCTGCGTAGCAGAACTAACAAAACTGGGGTATACAAACACCCGCATAATTGGTAGTGTAAACGATTTATCTGATGAGCAGGCACCTGTGCAAATAAAGTAGTCAAAACTTAAAAGGTGCTATGTTTGCAATGGATTCCATCCTCAGGTCCGTTGTTGCGATTTCTTACGGTAGAGTGACTAGCGTGGCGAAATCGCGCCTACCAGCTGACCTGTCTCGTGTCGTCTATTTATGCGCTCAGTACAGGACACTACACTACACTACACTACACTACACTAGAAGGCAGGGATGATGTTTAGCAGGGAATTTATTCCTATTATTATCGACATAGAAGCTTCCGGTTTCGATCCACTCAGTTACCCGATAGAAGTAGGTCTCGTACTCGAAAATGGAACCCGCTATTCTACTCTGGTTAAACCCGTTACGGAATGGCAACACTGGGATAGTAGCGCAGAGAGACTTCACCATATACAACGCGAAACTTTGCAACAATATGGCAAGCCGGTGATGGAAGTTGCGCTTAAATTGAACCAGTTACTGGATGGTAAAACGATTTATTCTGACGGTTGGGTAGTTGATAAACCGTGGCTGGATAATCTGTTTTTTCGGGCGGGCATTGATCGTTCATTTTTTATCAGTCCTCTTGAGATGATACTGAATGAACAGCAGATGGAGTACTGGCATGAAATTAAAAATACGGTGATTGCTGAAACAGACCTGCAACGTCATCGTGCAAGTAGTGATGCCTGGGTCATTCAGCAAACTTTTGTACGCACTTTAGCTTTACTGAACACTGCTTAAAATTTCTGACTGTTAGCCTGCAGCCAGGTTAATTTTCCGGTTTTTATATTTCAGTTAAGTTATGCCAGCTCAAGGTGCGCAAGCATTTCTTTACATAACGCAATGTTAACCTGTTTTCCATACCTTTTTTCAGGATCACTGATCAGGTTCCTGGCGACTTCCAGTTTATCTGTTTCTATCGCCAGTCTGGCGTAATAAACGGTTTGTGATAAATCGGCTAAAATAAATTGTGGACTGATTTGCTGACATTTTTCAATGAAAAATAATGCTCTGCCATAACGTCTCTCTTCATTTAACATTTCAATAATTAAACGGCCAACACAAAGCTGGGTTCTTGATGCTCCCCACTTCTGGATATAGTCAAATATTTCTTCAAATTTTATGGCTGCTGTTTGCAGGTAATCATATCTTTCCAGTAACATTAAAACAGCTTCACTATCCCTGTGTGTGGTCACGGCCTTATAAACTTTACCCATAAAATGATCATATTCACGCTGGCTTTCTTTAAGAATTTTTTCCTGTTCTATTTCGTTTCTTCTGCGATAAGACATGGATGCCGATTTTCCATGCTTTTTCTGTAACTTCATTTCTTCTATTTCTGCTTCCAGTTCTTCCCTTACTTCCTCCTTACGCTCTTTAAGCCATATTAATCCAAATACATAACCCGCAATACCTCCTGTGACATGAGCAACCACATTAATTCCTGCAAAATCGTTAGAAGTGAACATTTCCCAGCTATCGAGGCCAATGTAGGCAATGGCCAGTATCCAGGCTGGAACATAAAAAGTTTTCCAGAAAATGATATACCACCAGAAGACCTTGATTCTGGCCTGCGGCATCATAAATGCCGATAGTCCAATCATGCCCATTACAATGCCGGAAAGACCTAATGAAGGTAATGGCTCTGAGCTTCCAATAAAGGTTGATATTGAATAACTGACTCCGACCACAATAGAGATAAATAGCATTAGTGCGATATAACGAACAGTACTGCCTATTAAAATCTCTAAAGCCGGTGCAAAAGCAAGAAAAAATATCAGGTTACCGATTAAATGTGTCCAGCCGCCATGTGCAACAGAAGCGGTAATCATGGTAAACGGATTCCATGAAGCGGGGTAATACATCAGGCTTTCGGTGATGGTAGAAGTCAGCTGAAAAGAGAAAACCAGAACGCATAAAAAAACAGTGATATAAGTGACTACCGGAGGCTTGGCCAGAGTCAGGGCGGTACTGTAGGGAAAAATAATCACTTGGAATCAGATATATAAATAATTTTATGGTAGTTGATCAGAGATTGTAAATGTTGCATTCACCGAAAAACAGAGAAATATTTTATTCTGGCTTAGCTTTGACGCTACACAGGTAAATTTTGACAGGGCTTCTTTTCAAGTGTTTTAACCCGAGCCGGCGCTCCAAACAGGTAACCCTGCGAAAAGTTAAATCCAGCATCCATGACTTTTTGTAGCAATTCTTCGGTTTCAATACCTTCTGCCACCAGGTTGTAGCCCAACCCGGTTAACATGCCTGCCATTTCTCCAACCATTTTAGCCAGGCGTTCATCCATCATTCCCTGGATTAACGAGATATCAAATTTGACGATATCGACAGGCATACTGGTTAGATAGCGTAAAGAGGAATAACCACTGCCAAAATCGTCGAGTGCGACTTTAAAGCCCAGTTCGCCAAGCATCTTCAAATTACCGACGGCCGTATTCAGCTGAGTAATTAATGAAGTTTCAGTGACTTCTATGACGATAGTGTGACGTCGAGTGAACTCAGAAAGAGGAATTAACCACTCAATTACATCCTGATGAGCGACCGATTCGGCAGATAGATTGATTGATATTCCGCAGCCTTCAGCAATAAATTGTGACTTCAAGTCTTCTAACACCTTAGCGATAATAGCCCGATCCATTTCTGTTTCCATGTGGCGCATGGTGACGACAGGAAAAATATGAGATGGAGGTATTAATTCCCCTTCATGACGAATACGCAACAGGGCTTCAAAGTAAGCAGTTTCCCGGGAGTGAGAATTAACGATTGGCTGGTAATGGATTTCAATGCCGGTGCCATGCGCTACCGCATCATAAACAGCATTACTCATCCAGTTTGAAAAAACTGCCTCGGTACCATCGGCCATATCATCACTGAATAAAACCGGTCGTGTATTGCCGGGTCTTTTGGCCTGATAAACAGCGATATCTGCCTGCCACTGCAGCTTATCCAGTTTTTCCAGTTCATCTGCCTGACAATGAGAAATCCCGCAACTTATACGTACAGCCTCCTTAATACCCAGATCGCTAAAGTCGTAGTTTTTAATGACTTCGGCGCAACGTTTAGCCACTTCCAGTTCTTTTTCTACGTTGCTACCAATAATGATGGCGGCAAATTCATCACCACCAATGCGATATAAATATTCGGCTTTACGCATAGACTGCTGAATGCATGCACTGATGGCGATTAACACTTCATCACCCACCTGGTGACCGTAAGAGTCATTGATGGCTTTAAAATGATTTACGTCGAAAAGAAGCAGGCAAATACCCATGCGATGATGGCTCAAAAGTTGTTTTGCTTTACTCCATTCTAATTCAAAGGCACGACGATTAAGCATGCCAGTAAGAGAATCATGGTGAGCGAGTTTCCATAACTCCTTATTTTTATCATCCAGATCTTCGTGTGCTTTTTCCAGTTTGTGATGGTATTGATTTAATGATGTCCTTACTTTTTCTAATTCTGCGACCGGAAAGAATGAGTTAATACCCCCGGATAAAGCCCCGGGATTAGAATATCTCAATTTGTCGATATAGGCTGAAATTTCTACCAATGGTTTTTCCAGTAGAAACACCATTAAAAAATAGAAAAATAAACACAATATACCAACGAGAGTAGCTACCTGAATGACAGTTTCTTTGACAATTTGCATCATTGTTTCAGCTTCGGGGCTTGATTTAAGTTTGAAGCTGATAAATGAAGAGGCTCTGGATAAGGGTATTTCAGTATTTTCAGGTAATGATATTTTTATTGTGCTGGAGTCCAGGTAATGAAACTGAAATTGTTTTATCAATGTTTTAATTAAGGGTAAATGTACTCCCAGATAACCTTCCAGTTTAGCTTTATCTCCGTCCCGTTTAATAGGTAGATAATAGATGAGACTCTCGCTATTACCCCTTGAATAGAGTAAAGGAGTTAATGATTTGACATTTATTCTGGCTGGGAATTTGCTCTCAGATAAGATCGCAAGTGCATTTCCTTGAGTGTCGAATACTTCGGCAGCTTCTATATACTCTGGCAAAATTCCGGAATTTAGCATTCGCAGTTTACGCCAGTAAGAATAATAGGAAGTGTTACCCAGTTGCTGAAAAATCTCATCCCAATTTGAAATGTCTTTGGATATGCGGTTAATCGAATCTGTTAAAAGCTCAATAGCATGCTCAATCTCCTGATTCGCGGCAATTAGATTATTCGCATGAATATCTGACCTGGCCCTTTCTATGCTGTTCAAAGCATAGACTCCAATACCGGTGAAGAAACTGGCAACTAAAAATAAAAATACCAGCGCATAGCCACTGATTGATAAAGGGAATAGAGATTTTTTGAACATTCTTGCGGTTAGTATTCTGATAATATATTTTCAACACTTTCCAGTAAGTCAAACTCATGAGCCTGATCAAAAAAATGATTAGCACCTCTTATTATAATAACGTGGTCAGTGGTCTGTTTTAATTTATTTATCCATTGCTCACTAATACGATCATCAGCGCTTCCCAGAATGATATGCTTTTGAGTTGAGTCAGTAGTGATCCCTGTTAACACCTGCTCTCTGGACCAGTTATAATAAGATAAAAAGTTTTCAGCAGTCGTTACATAATCTTTACAAAACTGCAGCGAGAAATTATGTAATCCATTGTCCCCCCTGCTTATCATGTCTGTTGCAAATTCTGCCTGCTCTTTTGTTTCGAAGGCCATAGACTGATCTGAAGCAAAAAATGTTAAACTAATTAAAATGGATTTTATGACGGCAGGGTGATTTCCCCTGGCCAGATAAGCCGAAATATTCACACTGCCTGAACTATGCCCGATCAGGATGATTTTTTTATGACCCTGCCGGGTCGCCCAGTTGACCCATTTATCGATTTCATCAGTATCATCATTTAGAGAGTGCAGTTGAATGGATTCGCAGGGAATGCTCTGTACACGGTTGGAAATTCCCAGTGAAAGGGTGGGCGCAAGTATTGGAAAGCCATTTTCATGTAAAGCCTCAGATAACCTTTTAACGGTTGAAAACTCACGGGTCTGCAGGAACCCATGAATAATGATGAGTAAGGGTTTGTCTGCATCACCGGTGAGGTATTCCGCTGTTGAGGTAATGTTTTTTGATACCTGTAACGAAACGATGTTTGCCTGTGACGAATTTACACAGAAAAACAGGGTTATTAGCAGCAGGTACTGAGCTGATTTTGGCAATATATTTTTTGTCATCTGTGTGTCTTTGTTTTAAACGGCATGATCCTTAACCGCAATATTGATATGGATATTCAATTTCAAACAGGTACAACTTTACTTCTTAGTATAGTTTAAATATTTTTTGTCATATCAACTTTTGTCATAGCAGAGATTGTCAGGCTTCCGGTGTTAAATTCAGCTCTAAAATTTATTAACTTCTGCAGCAAAATCGGGTCACTGAAAAAATTAGCCAAATGACATCAATATCAAAAAGAGTATGATTATTAAATGCATTCGATAAATTTTCACCCTGCTGTCACCGAGTGGTTTCAGGCTAATTTTGCTGCAGCTTCGCTTGTACAGATGGAAGCCTGGCCGGCAATTCAGGCCGGGCAGCATACATTGATCGCTGCCCCCACCGGCTCCGGTAAAACACTGGCCGCGTTTCTGGCTGCTATAGATCAACTGGTGCAGGAAGGCCTGAAATTTCCGCTGCCGGATGAAACCCGTGTGCTGTATGTTTCTCCACTCAAGGCACTTTCTAACGATATTCACAAAAACCTTGAACTGCCATTGAACGGTATTCGCGATGCTCTGCTGGAAAATGGTTGCCACGATGTGCCGATACGGGCGATGGTTCGCACCGGTGATACGCCACAGTCGCAGCGTGCCTCGATGAAACGCAATCCACCACATATCCTGGTCACTACACCCGAATCATTATTTATCCTGCTTAGTTCAGATTCCGGCCGTGAAATGTTATCAACTGTACGCACTGTCATTGTGGATGAAATTCATGCCATCGCAGGTAATAAACGTGGTGCCCATCTGACTTTAAGCCTCGAGCGTCTTGAGCAGTTATGTCCCAGATCTCCGGTACGGATAGGTATCTCAGCTACCCAGAAACCCATCGAGGAAATGGCTGGTTTTTTAAGTGGTAATCACGCTGATAATGAGAAACGACACTGTACTATCATCGATACCGGCTATAAACGCGAGCGTGATCTGGCGATTGAAATGACCGGTTCACCGATGGAAGCGGTGATGGCGAATGAAGCCTGGGATGAAATTTATCAACGACTGGAAGAATTGATCAATACACATCGAACCACACTGATTTTCGTTAATACGCGACGGCTTTCAGAACGTGCGGCAGCCGCGCTGGCTGAAAAGCTGGGGGATACAGCGGTTACATCGCATCATGGTAGTCTGGCTAAAGAGCACCGACTGGATGCAGAAAAACGACTCAAATCTGGAGAATTACGTGCGCTGGTAGCAACCGCATCGCTGGAACTGGGTATAGACATTGGCGATATCGATCTGGTTTGCCAGATAGGTTCTCCACGCAGTATCGCCACTTTTCTGCAAAGAGCCGGGCGCGCCGGTCACCAGCTTGAAGGCATTCCGAAAGCACGCCTGTTTCCACAGAGCCGGGATGACCTGGTGGAATGCGTCGCATTACTGGATGCTATCAGGCGTGATGAACTGGATCGTATAATTCAACCTCAACACCCGCTGGATGTGCTTTCACAACAGATTATTGCCGAGGTAGGCAGTCGGGAATGGCAGGAAAAAGAACTGTATCAGGTGGTCAAATCGGCCTGGTCATATCGCCATTTAAAATATGACCAGTTTCTGCAAGTAGTGAAAATGCTGGCGGATGGTTTTCATACCCGGCGCGGGCGCCGTTCAGCTTACCTGCATCGAGATGGGGTAAATGGTGTGCTACGTGCGCGTCGCGGAGCGCGTCTTACGGCACTGACCAATGGTGGCGCGATCCCTGATCATTTTGACTATGATGTGATATTACAACCTGAAGGGCTTTATGTCGGCTCGGTTAATGAAGATTTCGCGTTTGAGAGTATGCCGGGTGATATTTTTCAGCTCGGTAATATTTCATACATCATGTTAAAGATTGAACAGGGTCGGGTATTTGTACAGGATGCCCAGGGGTTACCACCGACCATACCGTTCTGGGTCGGTGAAGCACCGGGGCGAACTGACGAACTCTCATTTGCGGTGTCCCGATTGCGTCGGACTCTGGATAAAAAACTGGATGTCAGTCAACAAAACGCAGTCGATTACCTGTTAAACGACTTGCAGACTGGCGAGCTGGCTGCCAGTCAGTTAGTGGAATATATGGCAGCCAGCAAAGCGGCACTGGGGGTTATTCCCAGTCAGCTGGATATAGTCTTCGAACGCTTTTTTGATGAAACCGGTGATATGCATTTTGTCATTCACGCACCTTTTGGTTCCAGAGTCAACCGGGCCTGGGGACTGGCATTAAGAAAACGTTTCTGCAGGCGATTTAACTTTGAATTACAGGCGGCGGCTAATGAAGATAGCCTGGTATTATCGCTCGGGCCAACGCACAGTTTCCCGCTGCAGGAACCAGCCTCCTATTTAAAATCTGATAGTGTTGAACATATCCTGGTACAGGCTTTACTGGATGCCCCTATGTTCCCGACCCGCTGGCGCTGGGTAACCAATATTTCACTGGCCGTTCCGCGATTTCGTGGCGGAAAAAGAGTGCCTGCACCTTTCCAGAGAAATAATGCAGAAGACCTGGTGGCAGTGATTTTTCCGGATCAGCTGGCCTGCTTTGAAAACATTCAGGGTGAGCGGGAAGTGCCGGATCATCCGCTGGTGAACCAGGTACTGGATGACTGTCTGCACGAATTAATGGATATCGACGGGCTGAAAAAAGTGCTTGAAGATATTGAACATAAACGCATCAATATCATTACACGAGACGTCACCACGCCTTCACCGATGGCACAGGAAATTATCAACGCCAGACCCTATGCCTTTCTGGATGATGCGCCGGCAGAAGAACGTCGCACACTGGCGATTCAACAACGAAGACATTTGGATCCGCAAACTGCGGCAGACATAGGGCGGCTTGATCCGGCGGCGATCGACAGGGTAAAACAGGAAGCCTGGCCGCAACCGCGTAATGCGGATGAGTTACACGATTCACTGGTGATTATGGGGTTCATTGCTGAACAGGAAATAAAACAAAATGAACTGGCTAGCTGGATGGACTACCTGGGCGAATTACAGCAAGCAAAACGCGCAACAAGATTACAGGGCGGTGATCAGCAGGTTCTGTGGGTAGCGGCAGAACGGTTACAGGCCATGTTAAAAATTTGTCCGCATAAAAAGCCTGCACCGGTCATCGAAGCTCTGCCTTCTACAGAAGCAGAAACTTTTGAAATGGCTTTGATTGAGATTAGTCGCAGTCGTCTGGAAGGGCTCGGCCCGGTTACCTGTCAACAACTGGCGACACCACCCGGATTAACTGAATCAGTTGTCATGCAGGCATTACTTGCGCTGGAGCAGGAAGGTTTCATCATTCAGGGGAATTTTTCGCCACGCCAGACACAAACTGAATGGTGCGAACGCGGTTTGCTGGCTCGTATACATCGTTATACCTTAAAACAGTTGCGTAACGAAATTGAACCGGTTTCTGCCTCTGTTTTCATGCGCTTTTTATTCAACTGGCAGGGGCTGGATGAACCTGCTGAAGGCATCCCGGCACTGGAAAGGGTCATGTTACAACTGGAAGGTTGTAGCCTGCCAGCCGCAAGCTGGGAAGAGGATATATTACCCGCACGATTACAGCCTTTTTTCCCCAGCCAGCTGGATGAATTATGCAGCTCAGGAAAATTAACCTGGATGCGCCTTCGCGCTCCTGCTACAAAGGAAAATAAACGTAAGAACCCGGCCATTAAAACCACACCCGTTTCCTTTATTGCCCGCCAGCATTTGCAATACTGGTGCCAGAGTGAATCGGTGGTGCCTGGAAACCTGAGTTCAGCTGCTGACAAGGTATTAACTGTTTTACATCAATGGGGTGCCAGCTTTTTCGATGAACTACAGCAGCAAACAGGCCTGCTTAAAACTCAACTGGAAATTGCGCTGGGAGAACTGGTTGCCTGGGGATTAATTAATTCTGATCATGTTCAGGGATTGCGCGCACTGATCAGGCCGCAAAAGAATCAACATCGAAATAGAAAAAGAGTCTCGCTATCGACCCCGTTGGCAGCCGGAGGCCGCTGGTCTCGAATACGCCCGCTGGCACCGTTGAAAAATAACATGGAACTGGTAGAGCATATCGCAACAACCCTGTTAAGCCGATACGGTGTTGTATTTCGAAAGTTGCTGGAACGGGAGAGTGGCTTACCATCCTGGAGAGATTTACTGTATGCCTGTCGGAGAATGGAAGCTCGTGGTGAAATTCGCGGTGGACGCTTTGTGCAGGGTTTTGCCGGGGAGCATTTTGCGTTACCGGAAGCGGTTAGCCTGTTGAGAACTGCCAGGAAAAAACAGGGAGATAGCCAGTTGATTACGATCAGTGCTGCCGACCCGCTTAACCTGACGGGTATTATTACACCCGGGCTGCGAATTGCTTCCCAGTCGGCACACAGAATTCTATATCGTGATGGAAAGCCCGTGGCAACTAATCAGAGTGGTCAAATACAGATTGATGACTGTATTGCAGTTGAAGACCACTGGCAAATTAAAAACCTGTTAACCCGAAAATATCATCCAACGGCAATGCATAAAGCGCATAATGGGCGATTGCTTTAAATGCATTAATAATCAATAAGTGGAAAATTATGAACTCAACTGATATTCAAATATTAAATGAAAAATTTTCTTTGCATGAAGATAATAACAGTCTGCACATAAAACAGGGGCAGGGTGATATCCCGCTGATTGAAATTAAAAATATACAGGCCTCTGCCTTAATCAGTTTGCAGGGTGCGCATCTGCTAAGCTGGATTCCGGCCGGTGAGGAAGAGGTGATCTGGTTGTCACAGGATGCGGTTTATAAAAACGGAAAGTCCATCCGCGGCGGTATTCCGCTGTGCTGGCCGTGGTTTGGTGCGCATCAGTCAAACCCTGATTATCCGGCACACGGTTTTGTACGAACTTCCATGTGGCAAATACTCGCTACCGAAGCCCTGCAGGATGGCAGCACCCGTATCAGCTTTACTATCGAGCCGGAACTCAATACTGAAACCATGTGGTTCCCGGCTTCAACAGTACAACTGGTCATTACCATCGGTTCAAAACTTGAACTGGAGATAATAACCCATAATAATGGTGACAAAGCCATAACACTTGGGCAGGCATTGCATACTTATTTTAAGGTTTCTGATGTCAGTACGGTCTTTCTGCATGGCCTGGATCATACCGATTACCTTGATAAGCTGGAAAATTTTAAGCGTAAACGCCAGTTTGGTCCGGTCACTATCAGTGAAGAAGTTGACCGGATATACCTTGATACTTTTAATGACTGCATCATTGAAGATAAAGGGCTAAACCGCAGTATCATTATCAAAAAATCCGGTAGTCACTCGACTGTGGTGTGGAATCCATGGCAGGACACTGCTGCTAAAATGGGTGATCTGGGAGAAGATGGTTATAAAGCCATGCTTTGTGTGGAAAGTAGTAATGCAGCTGAAGATGTGGTTATTATCGAGCCTGGAAAAGTCCATCAGCTGTGGGTGCAGTACGACGTACAGAGCTGATTGGTTTCTGAGCCGATTAGCACTCACTAATCGGCTCATACTCATAATTCCTGATAGAGTAAAGTATGCTTATCCGGCCGGTGTCAGTAAGGCAATAGCACACCGGAATCTTGCAGATCTCGTGACAAAAGTATGCCTGGTTATATTAGCTGTCAGAGGTCGAAGTACCCAAATATCTTCACAACATAAATAAAACCCGGGAGAACAACATGAGCCAAAATGTAAAACACAATATCAAGCAGTCATCCACCTGGAAGCGAGGTTTATACATCCTGCTGTTTTCCATCTGTTACCAGCTGGCGGCAGCCATTCTGTTTGTCATTATCGTATTTCAGTTTGCGCTGAAGTTACTAACAGATGATACCAATGCTGAACTTCGCCTGCTCAGCCGTCGTCTTGGCAGTTACCTGTATCAGCTAATCCAGTTCATGAGTTTTAATAGTAATGATAAGCCATACCCCTATGGAAGCTGGCCGGAAGATGAACTGGACATAGTCGATAAAACAAAAAAAGATAAAACCGATGTTGATGAAGTGCTAAAGAAAATTGAACAGGAAGTTGATGTTGATGGGGATTGAGTGATTGTTCACGCTCAGTTGTGATTAATATATTTTAGTGTTTTGAAGTTAACAGGCTGGAAATTAAATGACGACTGAAATAATGTCGATTTTTGCTTTGCTTGCGGTAACCGTAGGTTTGTTTATCTGGGACCGCATCCGCATGGATATAGTGGCGTTGATGGTCGCATTAACACTGGCCCTGTCCGGGCTGATCACACCGGCAGAAGTGTTCTCCGGTTTTGGCGCGCCGGTGGTGGTGATGATTGCCGGGCTTTTTATCGTCGGCGAAGGCCTGTTTCGTACCGGCATCGCGGCGTCTGCGGGTCAGTGGTTGTTGCGTGTTGGCGGAGACAGTGAGGTGCGGTTACTGTTATTCCTGATACCGGTTATTGCGTTGTTATCGGCATTCATGAGTTCGACAGGAGCGGTTGCATTGCTGATTCCAGTAGTGCTTAGCATTTCGCGTAAATCGGGCATGTCACCTTCAAAATTACTCATGCCGCTGGCCTTTGCTTCGCTGGTTGGCGGAATGCTAACGCTGATTGGTACACCGCCAAATATCGTGGTCAGTACACAAATGCAAAAAGCCGGGTTCGAGCCTTTCGGTTTTTTTGATTTTACCCCGGTTGGACTGGTTATACTGATTGTGACTATCATTTACCTGGTGGTGGTTGGTCGTCGCTTACTGCCAAACCGGGACATCCGTAACCCGGATCATCCGCACCCGCATTTCCATGAATTTGCCGAGCGCTACGGCATCGATGATCAACTACATTTATTATCTGTAGAAGAAGGATCAGCATTAATAGGTCAGACGGTTTCGTCGGCAGGCTTACGCACCCATTTTGAAGTGACTGTCTTTGCCATTAAACGTAAAGGACGTTTAACCTCTATGTTGTTGCCGGTCACGATAACAACAGGCATTCAAAAGAATGATGTATTGATGGTTTTCGCCACAGCTGAAAATATAGCTCAGCTGAATGCAGAATATAATACTAAATCCCGCAAAATTCCCAAAGGGACTATTGCTAGAATGCACAGCGAATTTGGGGTGACAGAAGTCATGTTACGTCGCTCTTCGTCGTTAATGGATAAAACCATTAAAGAAGGAAGATTCAGGGAAAAATTCGGCCTGAGTGTGATTGGTCTGCGCCGTGATGATGCACCACTTATTACTGATTTTGATGGCACCCCGCTAAAATTTGCCGACAGTTTACTGTTAATCGGTGGCTGGCAATTTATAGAGCAGTTAACCGAAAAACGTGACTTTGTGGTAGTTGAAACACCCGCTGAAATGGTCGAAGCCCCATCACATGGTAGCAGGGCACCACATGCCATACTGATTATGCTGATGATGCTGGTTACCATGTCGACGGGATTATTACCCTCATTAACCGCTGTAATAGCGGCCGCACTAGCGATGGTTATCGCCGGCTGTGTAACCATGGAAGAAGCCTATAAATCTCTTAATGGACCGAGTTTAATTTTGATTGCCTGCATGTTACCGCTGGCCATAGCGATGGAAAAAACCGGTGCTGCAACTCTCATTGTCGATCAGTTAATTAACAGCTTTGGTGGTAGCGGGCCGATGGCGTTGGGTGCAGCGCTGTTTATTTTTACCTCCGTGTTCAGTCAGTTCATGTCGAATACCGCCACCACCGTATTAGTTGCACCGATAGCCCTCACCGCAGCACAAAGCATGGGCTTAAACCCGGAGCCTTACATGATGATGGTTGCGCTGGCTGCCTCAACGGCATTCGCCACACCCATCGCCTCACCGGTTAACACACTGATATTAACGCCGGGCAAATACACCTTTATGGACTTCGTTAAAGTAGGCGTGCCATTGCAATTACTGGCTATGCTTATCTCATTGCTGTTAATACCGCTGGTGTTTCCGTTTTCATAACTGTTTTCTGTTCTGGAATGCGGATTAAATATAATTATATGGCTGTGTATGAAAATCATGTAATGTCGTCATTCCCGCATGCTTTTAGCGGAAATCCATTAATAACGAAGTTAAAACTTTAAAAAGTGCCATATCTGTAATGGATTCCGGCTAAAAAAATGCCGGAATGACAGTAGTTTTGGTATAGAGTGGTTTTACATGATTTTCATACAGAGCCATTTATAATTAAATTTTTATATCGGGTTTATATTTGATATGGTAATGGGTAATACTGGTATTACTTGTAGAGGAGTGCAAAATGTCAGTTTCAACCAGTAAATTAACAAAAAAATATCAGGCAACTATTCCTGAACCGGTAAGAAATCACCTGCACTTACACGCTGGTGATGCGATTGCGTTTGATATAAAAAATGACAGAGTAATCCTGCGAAAATCAGTTCCAGTCGATCTGGCTTTTGCTCAAAGCCTTGAAGGTACATTGAATGAATGGGCTTCCGATGCTGATGAGGAAGCCTATAGTGAGTTATGAAGCATTTGATGTCGTCGTCGTTCCCTTTCCATTTACTGATAGTACAACAACCAAACGACGACCGGCACTGGTGATCTCTAATGCAGATACATTTAATAAACAGGTCGGGCAATCTGTACTGGCTATGATTACCAGTGCTAAAAATTCAGACTGGCCGCTGGACATTGAAATTGACGATCTTGATTCCGCCGGACTTTCTTCTGCATCCATAGTTCGAATGAAAATTTTCACACTGGATGACAGGCTGGTACTCAGAAAAGCCGGGGCATTAGCTGCTAATGATCAGAAAAGGATATCAGCTGTTCTGAAAAAGCTACTGGCCGGTAGTTAAGTCATTTTTAGTAAACTATAAGTTTTGTTTCAGGTGTCGGAGTGTGCAGCATAAACTCTGGAATAGCCTGTTTTAACAACGATATAGCTGTTTTTTATATCGCTTTTGAGTAGACCGACTACGACACCTCTCCTGCCAGGCACTTCATTTTGATATCATGCACATCAACAGGAAAAGTCATACAGTTAAACAGCTAGATTTTGCTAACCGACCCGAAGTGAAGCTGATACGGATTAAAAAATCCGCTAGATGATATTAGTGGATGAATTCACCAATTTCTGCCTCGAGCAGAGTGATTAACCTGTCCCGGCAATCCGTAATTTTACAGGCAACAGTATGTTTGCAGGTAAGTTGAATATTCTGAATTTCGGTATTATCGATATGCAGTAAAGAAACCAGGGCGATCTCTTCTTTTTCGCGTAGCGACCCTGCTTCCTGCATTAAGTCCACCGTATTTCGACCTTCGATAAAACGTTTTCTGGCATAAAAGGCAATATGATTAAAATCATAACTACCCAGGCATTCGTTGATTTGGCTGGCCATTCTTTTTCGTAACAAGTTTAAAATTCTGGCGGGATTATAAGGATAAATTGTGCGATTAAAAGGGGCTATGTAGTCGCGGTATGACCTGTGTCATACCGCACAGGCAGTATGTTTTCATTGTATTAAGCGTTCTATCAAAAGCCATATATTTTGCTGATAAGCAAAGTACGGTAAGTTCTAGAAATGACCTGGCCAGCTATGATTAATTTTTTGGTAGGGTATGCCGTGCGCACCATTGATGTTGGGTCTGAAATTCAATGTTGCGCACAGCTCACCCTGCAAAATACCAGACATAAGTAAGCTATTCAGGAGACGACTTTCAGTCCATAGTCGTTGAGTTGAGCAGTGTCTGCCTTACTGGATGAGTACTGGATCTTAAGCTGAATAAACTTCATAATCGATTCAAAGTATGATTCCAGGTTAAAGTCTGCTGGCAGAAAAGTATCTTGAGCAAACATGATTTAAATCTTATCCCGTTCGGCCTCAGCGAAAAAGACGGAAAGTTCCTGGATGTTGCCGAAGTTGCCCAGGGCAAGCAGTGTGGTTGCATCTGCCCATCCTGCAAGACACCGCTGATCGCTCGCCAGGGGCAGGTTAAAGAGTGGCATTTTGCGCATGCAACTAAAGTCACTTCATCCGCAACCAGAAAGCCCTGCAAGTTTTCATTCTTTGTCTCAGTTCGTTTAATGGCGCGCCAGATTCTGGGTCAAAATCTTGAAGTTTTATTACCTGCATTTGAGGATTCTGCCAGCATTAGCCTGGCCCCTTTTT
>ERZ890953.245-NODE-245-length-32447-cov-8.535811_pt1 | contig 32447 bp, 23 predicted proteins | sample MGYA00521264_ERZ890953 | MGnify/ENA primary metagenome ERZ890953 (study PRJEB32303, sample SAMEA104408629) | aquatic metagenome | biome: Brackish water; feature: Chemocline; material: water | place: Baltic Sea | collected 2014-10-26T21:54:00 | depth 200 m ...
ACCGGCCTGTGTGCTACATCTTCCCCGTCGAATGGAGACTCCGTGGACCCCATGCTCTCATCGTTGATCGCCCTGATCATCAGCTCCGCCGCGGCGCTCGCCGGACCTCCAGCGTGTCCCTGGGAGGGCGAAGCGTCGGATCCCTTCACCGGCCTGGACGGGCGGCACCTGCAGGCGCAGATGCGCCTGTCCGAGCGCGGCTCTTCGTTCGCCCGCTTCCACATACACCATGCCGTGGATGGTCAGGTTCGCAGTGCAGGCGCCATCACCCAGCTTCGCCACAGCCTGTTGTCCAACGGCACCGTCACCCGGGAGCTCGAGCCACGGCAGAGCGAGGCGATGCGCAGCGCGAAGGCATGCGTCACCGGCGAGTGACCCACCCTGGCCATCGCCGCGTCATGGCGGGAGGCCCGAGCCCAGGACGGTCCGTGATCCCAGCGCTTCACGCTAACGGGCACACCTGATCACACCAACGGAGAGCGACCGATGCAGGACAACCTGGACCCGAGTGACTTCTGGGAGCACTGCGAGTACGCGCGGCAGCACTATGTCGAAGACTCACCCACCGGCGAAACTGTGGCCCGAGTGGAGGCCAGCCTTGGCTACCGCCTGCCCGCGGCCTACCTGGAGCTCATGAGGTCTCAGAACGGCGGCTCCCCCCTCCAGAAGAGTCACCACACGTCACAGCCGACCTCGTGGGCTGAGGATCACATCGCGATCACTGGAGTCTTCGCCATAGGTCACTCCAAGCCATACTCCCTCTGCGGCGAGCGCGGGAGCCGTTTCTGGATCGATCAGTGGGGCTACCCCGCCATCGGTGTGTACTTCGCGGACTGCCCCTCCGCAGGGCACGACATGCTCTGCCTGGACTACCGCGCGTGCGGCCCCAGGGGCGAACCCACGGTCGTGCACGTCGACCAGGGACGCGACTTCGCGATCACACTCGTCGCGCCGAGCTTCAGGCCTTCATCCATGGACTCGTCGCGGATCACACCTTCGACGGCGGCTGACAGCGCACGTCTCGACATCTCAGTGACTGCTTCTGCGTCACAGAACGAAGCCCCCCACTGAGGCGGAAATGCTGAGATGAGAGATCGAAGTCGTGACCGTCGCCAGTCCAGGCCGGCTCCACGATGTCCTCGCCCTGACTGTAAAGGCCGAGCCCCGGGCACTGGATGTCCCAGCGCATCCGCCAGCTGTGGCCCCCGGTCTCAGCGCGGCGCGCTCTCGCATAGGATCTCCAGGGAGGCCTGGTCGGCGGCCACGGTCATGTAGTTGGAGTCCCCCGTGTAGCGGGAGCATGAGGCGATCAGGCCCTCCGGCGACAGCACTGCGCCCGACTGCAGGTGCCGGGTGTGGAAGTGAGCCTGCCACACCGGCAGGTAGGTGTCGGCCAAGTCGATCTCCCCGTCGAGGTTGTCGTCGATGGTGAACAGCAGGCTGACCATGGCCTCGTCGATGTAGAGGAAGCCGTATGAGCCGAGGTGCCCGCACCACTCACCGTGGGGCTCGCCGTCGATGGACGAGCTGCCGCAGCTGTAGCTGCCCAAGACGTCGAGGCAGCCGGCGAGCAGCACGGGGGACAGCAGCAGCCGGGGAGCGCGCAGCTGGGATGTGGTCTCCCCAGCCGAAGCGTGCGCGGCCCCGCCGCCGCAGTCGGTGTCCCGCGATACGTCGAAGGGGGTAGAGATCGACGAGCAAGAGACTGGCCGCCACCGGGGCCTGAACCACGCCGGAGCACCCTTGCAGCGGCGCGGGGCGGCGCGCTAGACTTCCGACGGGGTGGCGCTGGACGCGCTGTTTCCAAGCCCTGGGTCCAGCCGGCCGAACCAGCCCATGGAGGCGCCATGACCGAACGATCCCCCGCCGCCGCGCTCCGCGAGGCCATCCGAATCGCCTCCCAGGGCCTGGTAGAGCGCGAGGCCCTGGTGGAGCTGGTCGCGCTGGCCGCCGTGGCCCGGGAACACGTGCTGGTCATCGGCCCCCCCGGGACGGCCAAGAGCGAGGCGGTCCGTCGCATCTCCCGGTGCATCGGCGGCGCCTACTTCGAGTACCTGCTGGGGCGCTTCACCGAGCCCAACGAGCTGTTCGGCCCCGTGGACATGCAGCGGCTGCGGGAAGGGATCGTACAGACCCGCACCGAGGGCATGCTGCCCGAGGCCGAGCTGGTGTTCCTGGACGAGGTCTTCCTGGGCTCCACGGCGATCCTCAACACCCTGCTGGCGATCCTCAACGAGCGGACCTTTCGCAGGGGCGCCCAGTCCCTGTCCTGCCCCCTCCGCGTCTGCGTGGGAGCCTCCAACGCCCTGCCGGACGACCCGGCCCTCGACGCGTTCGCCGACCGCTTCGTCCTGCGCATGTTCCTGGACAAGCTGCCCGATCCCAGGCTCGAAGATCTCCTGGTCGCCGGCTGGGAGAGCATCGAAGCACCGGCAGCCGTGGCCACGGTCCAGGACATAGACGCCCTGGCACAGCAGGCCAGGGGCGCCGACCTGCGCCCCGTGCGCCCTCACCTGGCCCACGCGGTGCGCGTGCTGCGCGGCGCTGGCATCGAGCTCTCGGACCGGCGGGTGGTGAAGCTCCAGGGCCTGGTGGCCGCCGCGGCCGTGCTCTCCGGGCGCAGCACCCCCACCCGCGCGGATCTGTGGCCGCTGGTCTTCGCCGTCCCCGATGCCGAGGCCCAGGCCCTGGCCCGGGACGCCCTGCGGGATCTGCTGGACGCCTCCGACAGCGAAGCGCTCCCCGCGGCCGCCGAGGCCGCCTCCATGGGGCCCGCGGCCCGAGCCCGCCGGCTGATCGAGGACGGCGAGGCCGTCCTGGGCGAGAAACCCTCGGAGCCCACCGATCGCGCGGGCTGGCAGCTCAGGGCCGAGGCTGTGCTCCGCGAGATCGACGCGGGCTTCGATCCTTCCGCGCTGCCAGCGCCCCTGGCAGAGCTGCGCGCCCGCCTGGCGGCCGAGGTCGAGCCGGCGTGACCCTGGACTGGCTGCCACGGGCCGCCCCGCTGCCCATCGAGGGTGTGGCCGCCGACGGGGATGCGGGCCGCCTGCTCGCGCGCGAGCTGCTGCGGCGAGGGCTGTGCGCAGAGTTCCAGGGCTTGACCGCCGGCGATCTATTGGTGTTGATGGGCCGCGATCCTCCCTGGGTCGATGGGGCGATCTTCCTTGGTCAAGAGCCCGATGCGCGCGGGCTGTTCCTGCCAGCGTGGCGGCGCCCAGCCCTCCACCCCATGCTGCTGCGCCGGGCCCTGCAGCAGCAGCTGCAGCTCGACGGCCCCGTGCTCTTGCTGCCCCGCCGCCGGCTCGCCATTCCCCTCGCGGCCTGTCGCCCGGTCGCGCCGTCCCGCCTGGAGGCTTGGCTGTGAGCACGCTGCCACCCCAGCTGCTGCCCTGGGCCGAAGATCTGGCCCAGCTCACGCCGGAGCTGGTGCTGGCCATCGGGCCCATGATCCGCAGGATCTCCTCCGCCCTGGGCGCCATGGGCCAGCGGCGGCGCCTGGGTCAGGGGGAGCCAGACGGGTACGAAGGCATCGCTCGCCGCGGCCCCTACGAGCGCCTGCTGATCTCCGAGTGGGCCCTGGCCCAGGAGCTGCCTGACGAGTTTTTGCGCCGCGCCAGCGCCGGTGAGCACCTCTTCCTGGCGCAGCGCCGGCTCGAGCCCGCCGCCACCCGGTGCTGCGTCGTGCTGGTGGACGCGGGCCCCGACACCATGGGCAACCCGCGCTTGGCCCAGGTCGCGGCCCTGGCGGTCCTCCGCCGCCGCGCCCGCATGGCGGGGGCCCGCTTCGAGTGGGGCCTCATCCAGGGGACGGATCTCCAGGAGGACCTGGAGCCCGGCGCCCTGAGCCGGCTGCGCCGCCAGCGCACGTCAAACCCGCCGAGCTACCGACACCTGGAGCGCTGGCTCGAGCGGCTGGGAGCACCCTCCGAGCCCGACGACCTGTGGCTGCTGGGCAGCTCCGCCCTGCGACACCTGGAGCCGCCGGGGCACTGGCTGGCCATCGACGATCCCCTCGAGCACGGGGATCGGCAGCTCGCGCTCGCCCTGCACACCCGCGCGGGCCCGCGGCGCCTTCGGGTGGACCTGCCCACCGAGCCCGAGGCCGTCCAGCTGCTGCGAGCCCTGGGGCAGCAGCAGCCGCGGCCGACGAGCCCAGCGCTCGCGCTGTCTCCCCACAGCGGGATGTTCTTCTCCTGGGACGACAACCGGCTGCTCACCCTAGCTGACAACGGCGATCTCGTCGCCCTGCACATCCCCAACTCCGTCAACATGGCGCGCAAGGTGCCGCCCGGCAAGACGCGCAGGCTGCTCTGCCCGCGCGGCTGGCGCGTGGTGGCGGGAGGGGCCGCGGGCCGCAGGGTGTTCGCGCTGCTGCTGTCGGAGGACGGCGAGCTGCGGCTCGAGAGAGGGCCCTTCGCCCTCCCAACCCTGGACGAGCCCTGGGTGCCCAGCGCCACGCTCGCCCCCATCCTCCGCTGGAGCAGCACCGAGCTGGTCACCATCGACGGCCAAGGTCAGGCCTGGCGGTTCCGCCCGGGCGACGCCTCGCTCCTCCACGAGCCTGGGTGTCGGGCCTTGATGATGATGAGGAACGAGGCCTGGGTCGTGGACGCCACTCGAGAGCTCCGGAAGGAGCCCGGCCTGGCCGGCCCGAACCGTCCCGGACGCCCCGTGCGGGGCGCGGTGCTTGTCAACGCCAGCACCATGGCCCACGAGCAGACCCCCGGGCTGTGGCAGATCGACGACAACCCGCCCTTCCTGGCACCCGATCAGCAGGTGCTGGGCCTGCTTCGCCGGGGACCGGCCGCTCAGCTGCTCTGCCTGTCCGAGGACGGCAGGGTGCTGTCCACCCAGAACCACCACGGAGGCGTCGTGCTCGCCACCATCCCGGAGGGCATCGCCAGCGCCTGCGCCGGGTCCCACGCCCCGGTCGTGGCGCTTCGACACCGCTCGGGGCGCCTCGACGTGCTCGACATCGACGCCATGGAGACCCGGCTCACGCTCTCCGCTGGAGTGGACCTATGATCCGCCCGCGACGCCTGGCGCACCGCGGCCATGTGTGGGCCTCGGGCTGGCTCGACCACCGTCGCCGCCGCGCGAAGGTCCTGCACCGATGGGCTCCCGGCGCCGCGGTGCGCGACACCGCCGAGGGCCTGGCGCTGCTGTTCCCCGAGCCGCGCCGGCTCGCCGTCGACTCGCTGCCGGGCGCCCCCCTGGTGGATCTGCGCGGGGCCCACTGCGCCGTGCCCCTGGACCCGGACGAGCTGGACCGGATGCAGCCGGGGGCCGGCTCCCTGGTGGTCGCCCGGGGCGGCGTCGCCGTCGAGCTTGGGCCCGGAACCCCGGTGGACCCGGCGGCGTGGCTGGATCTGTCGGGCTGGACAAGCGCCGCGACCCACACCCTGGCCGAGCCCCCACCCCCCGCGACGCCACGCCTGCCGCCCGCCAAGTCCGCAGATCAGGTCTTCGCCGATGCCGTGGGACCATCCCTCGCGGATCCTGGAGGCGTCGCCGGCGAGCTGGCCGAGTGCCAGCGAAGGTCCCAGGGCGTCTCGTCGTGGCTGGCCCGATCTCTCCGGAGCCTGATCGCCGCGGTGGGCAGCGCCAGCCCCGTGGTGGGCGGCGCCCGCGGCTCGGGCGCAGATCCCGATCCCGCGCGGCCGGCCCTGCCCGCCGGCCCCTCGTGGCTCCAACGCATGGACTCCTGGCTGGCGAGCTGGCTGGCCAACAGCGGCCTGGGAGGCATCGTCGGAGCCGCCCACAGCCGCCAGCTCCAGGACCTGCTGGCGCGCTTCGAAGCCGACGATCTCGAGGAGGCCCTGCGGCGCGCCCTGCCCCTGAAGGGGGAAGGGAGCATCGACCAGGCCATGCGCACCGCCGGCCTGATGGACAGCCCACGGTCGGACCTCTCTTTCCGCACCCACGGACCCTCCAGCAGCGTGCTGGTGAGCGATGGGATCATGGACACCCTGCGCCAGACCTACCGGCAGGCCCTGCGCCGGCTGGTGGAGCAGGACCGCATCGACGAGGCCGGCTTCCTGCTGGCCGAGCTGCTGGGAGAGGTGGACGAGGCGCTGGTGTTGCTGGAGAGCCATGAACGCTACGAGCGGGCGGCGGAGCTGGCCGACGCCAAGGAACGCCCCGCGGGGTTGAGAGTGCGCCTGTGGTTCCTCGCGGGGGAGATCGACCTCGCCATGGCCATCGCACGCCGACACGACGCCTACGCCGACGCCGTGGCCCGCCTGGACCGCTCGGACCCCGACCGCGCGCGCATGTTCCGCATCGCCTGGGCCGGCGCGCTGGCCAAGCAGGACGCCTGGGCCGCAGCCGCAGAGGTCATGCTCGACGCCGGCGTCCGCACCCCCATGGTGCAGGAGTGGCTCCTGCGCGCCACGATCGGCGGGGGCGCCGCCGGCATGGGGGCCCTGGTCCGGGCCGCCGAGACCTTCCCAAGCAGCCTGCCCCAGGTGCTGACCCTGGTGGAGCACATCCTCGAGGACGATGAGCCCGGCGCGGCCCACCGACGGCTCCAGCTGGGCAAGGCCCTCGCGGCGCGGGCGCCCACCGACGCCACCCGCCCCCTGATGCGGGGGGCCACCCGGGTCCTGCTGCGGGACGCCTCGCTGCTGAGGCGCCCGGAGCACCGGGCGAGGGTCGCGCGCAGGCTCGCAGAGCAGCTGCAGGGCACCATCCGGGCCGACTTCCCGCGCATCGATGAGGCCAAGGTCATCCCTGCCCAGCAGCGCCCGGACCTGACCCTCACCGTCCCGGCCTCGGACCAGGGCAAGACCCCCCTGTACGACGCCCGCTGGCTCCCCAGCGGTCGGCTGCTGGTGGCCCTGGGCCAGGCGGGCGTGGAGCTCCGCAGCCCGCGCGGGGCCACCCTGGTGCACTGGGACCACCCCGCCGACCGCCTGGTGGTCTCCGACGACGGAGCCCGTGCCATCGCCATGGACCACCGCGGCCCCTACCAGCGCCTCACCCGCCTGGACCTCACCACCCGACGGGCCTCCCGCTGGTGCGACGCCGAGATCCGCCAGTTCGCCACCAGCTGGGAGGGCATGTGGTTCGTCATCGGCCCCAACGGGCTGCTGGGCATCGATCCGGCCAGCGACCGCTGGGCCGCCCTGTGGCGCATGGACCCCGAGCACCCCATCTTCGATCTCGCCCGCTGCACCAGCTTCCTGTCCCTGCGCACAGGTGAAGGAGCGAGACAGGAGGTGTGGACCTACGCGCTGCCCAGCACCCGCCTCGTCGAGCGGGTCCACCTCCACCTGGACCAGCTCGGCCCCGACGCCCAACGCGCCCCCATGGGCCTGTCACCGGATGGCAGCGCCGAGGCCTGGTTCCCCACCGGCGCGGCGGTGCAGCAGCGCGGCGCCCGGACCTTCCAGCAGGGCACCCCTCGCTGGCCACAGCGAGGCGAACCTACCGCGCTCAGCCACCGCCGGTGGTACGGCTGGGTGGGCGAGCACGAGATCTTCCTGACGCCTCGGGACGGGCCCGGCAGCATCCAGATCCACCTCGAGTCCAGCCAAGGCCTGCGCGCTCACCTGGACGGTGACACCCTGACCCTGGTGGACGCCCGAGGCCGGCTGATGGTCATCCAGCTCGAGCGCCTGGACCTGGTCATCGACCTGCGCCTCTGAGGCGCCGTGCCAGCGACAGGGCGAGCGGCTGAACTTCAGTCGTCCAGGTTCACACCGCCGCCGGAAGAGGCCGCCAGGTTCACCAACACACCGTCCTCGAAGCGGAGCTCGCTGGGGAAACCGGTCATGTCCATGGAGGCGCCGAAGCCGACGCGCATGCCGTAGTCCTGCCTGGGCTTCCAGATCTCGATCTTCTTGCCGTCCTGCTCGGAGACCGAGGAGTCGATGGGCTCGCCGACGACCAGGTAGGCCTGGCGCTTGTTCATGCCGTTGACCAGGGTCCGGGCGGCGATGGCGGCCTTGATCTCGGGGCTCCACTCCCCGTGGAGGGTGCAGGGATCTTCCCCGCTGATCAGCTTGTCGAGGATCGGCTTGACCTGCGCAAACGGCGGCGCGCCGATGATCTCGATCTTGGTGTCGCGGCCGTCGGACTCACCGATCCCGTCGAAGGTCAGCACGATGTTGCCATCCTCGTACAGGGCTTCCTTCAGCTCGAGCCGCTCGTAGGGGCGCACGCCGAACCACAGGGTCTGCATCGAGCCCATGGTGGCCGAGGCCGCCTGGGTCGCGTCGATGGTGTAGCCATCGGTCCGAACGGTGGTGGTGGGCCCAATCCACGGGATCCCCATGGTCACCCCGGTCTTGACCGGGAGATAGGCGAGCGCCCAGACAGGCCCGGAGTACACCGCAGCCCACTCGGCCTCGAGCGCCTTGCGCTCCTTCTTGGAGAGATCGCCCGCGAAGGCGGTGAAGGTGAACGCGAACAGACAGAAAGCGACGAGGAGTCTCGCCGTCGTGCGCATGGTCATGAGTGTCCTCCCAATGATGTTGGTCGCACACCAACCCTACCAAGCCCCGCGCTGAGAGTTCAAGCCCTCCTCCTCCGAAATCCAGCTGCACGCATCTTCTCTCGCCTACGGATGGCGGACGCTCCCGCCGCCTTCTGTTGGGGCGAGCGGACCTGGCCCTCAGACGCGCCAGGTCATCCTGCCAAGGAGCTCCGGCAGCGACGCGGTCAGCTCCTCTTCTTCGTCGCCGAGCACCTCCAGCACCCGCCCCTGCTCCAGGCACACCACGGCGGTCATGCGCCGGCCCAGCACCCGGTTGAACACCACCTGGCGCTCGTTGCCCTCTGCGTCGATCCACTTCAAGGCGCTCAGGTTGTGCTTCTCGGGCAGCGTGAAGCTGTGATCGCAGGCGGGACAGCGGAAGTCGACACGAGCACCGGGGGCCAGCACCAAGCCCGGGTACTTGCACTCGCCGCCATACTCGCCGAGCTTGGCGGGCAGCTCGAAGGGGACGGTGACGGAGAAGTGTTCACCGCTGAGCACGCCCTTCATGCGGACATGGCGCACACGCTCGTCGGTGAGCCGGTGGTCGCAGGCGGGGCAGAAGTAGCCTTGGTCGCTCATGGTGCCTCCGGGGACAGGCACCCTGCATCGTAGCCTGGATCCACCCGGAGACGACGATGAACGCCGATCGGGGGCGTTCTCTTCCGGCATGCCGCCGCGGTGGACGGCTTGCGTTCCCCCCACGGAGTGCCCAGCTCTGTCCCGGATCGAAGACGGATGAGAAAGAGAGCGGGGGGCGAGGCAGGGAGCGAGGCTCCCAGGCTCAGCGGCATCGAGGGAGGCGCGATAGAAGGCCCGCCCCGCCGGAGGTCCCATGCCGCGCTACTGGCTGATGAAGAGCGAGCCCAACACCTACAGCATCGACGACCTGCGCAGGGACGGGGGGACCTGCTGGGAGGGGGTGCGCAACTACCAGGCCCGCAACTTCATGCGGGACGACATGCAGGTGGACGACCTGGCGATCTTCTACCACTCGAACGCCAAGCCGGCGGGGGCGGTGGGCGTCGCGCGCATCAGCCGCGAGGGCTACGCGGATCACCACGCCGTGGATCCGGACTCCAGCTACTTCGACGCGCGCGCCACCCCCCAGAAGAACCCCTGGGTGATGGTGGATCTGGCCTTCGTGGAGCGCTGGGCCGACACCGTGGCCCTGGCGGAGCTCAAGGCCGATCCGGCCCTCGAGGGCATGCTGGTGATCCGGCGAGGCCAGCGCCTGAGCGTGCAGCCTGTCGAGCCCGAGCACTTCGAGCGCGTGCTGGCGCTGGGGCGGGCCAAGGGGCCGGTGGAGGGCTGATGGCTGCCGAACCGACACGCATCACGGCCTTCTCCGCCGCGCGCACCTACCTCAGGGTGGGCCTCTGATCCCAGGTGGCCATCGAGGACGCCATCGCCGCAGCGCCGGACCCCGCGGGGCCCGAGCCGGCCAGCTGCTGGAGCGCTTCCTCGAGGGTGGCGACTTCCACTTCGAGTGCGCCGAGATCGTCGGGCGATCCTTCGACGGCCCCGCCGACCACTCGGCCTGGCTCCAGGACGGAGGCTGCAGGGCTGTGCTCGCCGCGTTGGCCGGTGCCCTGAACGCAGAGCCGGAGCCCGTCGGGGCGTAGATCCACCAGGCCGGCGCAGGGACGCCGGTGTCGTCAGATCCCCTGTCGCAGGCGGCCGAGAGCGGCATGGACCCCGCCACCTCGGCAGCCGAGCAAGGACACCATCAACGATCACCCTCGACACACTTCATGCGGCGGCCGTTGGAGGTCTCGGCCAGGCAGGCCTCCAGGCGAGCTGGATCGCGATCCTGGGCACCCCGCAACAGCGACAGGCAGTCGTAGCGCTTGCCCTTGGACTCGAAGAGCTGAGCGCAGAACGGGATCGCGGGCGCGCTGTCGGCGGTGGAGTGGGCCATGATGTGCACACACTCGAGGGCCTGCTCCTTGTCTGCGAAGGAGGCGACGCAGGCGTCGATGCGGTCGTCGGGGGACTGGCCCGCCGCGCCGGCCAGCTTGGCGCACACCAGCTGGTCCTCGCCCTCGAAGCCCGTGACGCAGGCATGCAGCGCCGCAGCGGGCTCCCATGCGACCTCGGCGTACCTGCCGATGCAGGCCGAGGCGAAGTCGTAGCCGTCGAACGCCAGCCCACAGGCGCGCACATCGGAGGAAGGATCGAAGCGGGTCTCCTGGGTGCGCCAGACACACTTGATCCCCTCGCGGTCGGCACCAAAGCTGTCGACACAGGCGTTGATGACGTTGGTGGCGATGTGGTTGCGACCCACCAAGGCCTCGACGCACTCGAACTTGTAGCCCACGATGTCCATGCGGTTGCAGGCCAGCACCTCCTCGGCACCGTAGTTGCGGGTGAGACCCATCCGCACACACTTCTCGTAGCGCTTCTCGTCGCCGAAGGTGGCGTTGCAGGCCGCGGAGAGGGGATGGCTCAGATCGTTCATGATCCCGCGGATCTCGGTCTCCCGCCGGATGGCAGCCTCCCAGTCGGCCTGCTGCTGAGCCTCGAGCGCGGCGCGCTCCCGACGCGCCTGCTCCTGCAGCGCCAGGTTGGCCAGCTGCTCCAGGGCGCTGCCGACGTTCTCGACGGCGAGCTCGGGGGTGGTGACGCTGCTGGAGGATGAGCCAGACCAGGAACCAGCAGGGTCGATGGTCGAGGAGCTGCCGCTGGATGGGCTGGCGCCAGATGAGCTGCTGCCGCCCACGGCTCCGCCACCCGAGATGGGTACCGAGACGGTTCGACCGCTGCCCCCGGGCCAGGTGATGGAGTCGAAGTCACCCAGGGTGCCATGGACGGAGATGGTGGCGGTCATGCCGGCAGGCCAGTCTCCGCCGGCCAGGCTCAGCTCCCGAGATCCCTGCATGAGCTCCACATGGGAGGTGCGGTCGTAGCCAGGCTGCTGGTACTGCACGACGATGGTGGGGGCGGAGCCCATGCGCGTGATGGGCTCGACCTGGCTCCAGCAGTCGGGCGACAGGCTGTAGCTGAGGGTGACCCCGGCGTCCGCCGACAAGCTCAGGCTGGTGAAGACCAGGGGCCGGGCATGCACAGAAGCGGAGAACAGGAGCAGCGGCAGGAGCCGGATGAGAGAAGACATAGCTCTCCATGGACCGCGGATCGGGGGACACGAAACCTATCCATCAGGGCGGGTGAACGCCCTTGTTGCCGCCCACACCGCCCGAGATCGAGGTGCTCAGGACCAGCACGCCATCGATCGAGCGGAGAGGGTGTTCACGGGTGCTGAGGCCTCACGGTGCCTGGAGACGAGAAGTCGGGGGCCGACGTCCCGCGGCCGCCTGCCACGGCCCGGCCTCGACGCCCCCGGCCACCACCAGGAGCCCCATCTCGAGGCAGGTGCAGGCCAGGGAGCGCACCAGCTTCCGCCGCAGCACCTCACGCCCCCCCCCGGACCAGCGACATGTCGATCTGATCTTCCTGGGGGCGGCGCAATAGAGGGCCTCCATGCGTGCCCTCTTCGCCCCGATCGCCCTCTCCGCCTGCAACCCACCCGCCGTCGACACGGCCGACACCGAGGCCCCCATCGAGGCGTGCCAACCGGTGATTCAGCCAGTGGAGATCTCCTGGTCGGCCTGCGATGTCTCCAGCGGCTCCGGCGACAACGCCGCGGAGTGCGCCTGGGTGGACATGCCCATGTTCCACTGCGAACCGGACGACGGGCGCACCCTGGAGGTGGCGGTCAAGCGTTACCGCTCCAGCGACGACGCCCCGGCACAGGTGTGGTTCCTCCAGGGCGGGCCCGGCGGCTCGGGGCTGGACATCCTGCAGACCATGGGCTCGAGCATCGCCGGCACCGGCTACGACTTCTACGTCATCGACCACCGGGGTGTGGGGGAGAGCACGCGCATCTCCTGTCCGGACCAGGAGTGGTGGGGCAGCGACGAGGGCGCGGCCATCACCGCCGAAGAGGCCATCGCCTGTGCGCCCGATCTGCTGGCCGAGTGGGGGGAGACCCTCGAGGCCATCACCACCACCGAATCTGCGGCGGACGTGGCCGTGCTGGCCGAGTCCACCCGCCACGAGGGCCAGGAGGTCTACCTGTGGGGCGGCTCCTACGGCACCTACATCGGCCACCGGGCGCTACAGGTGGCGCCGGAGACCTTCGACGGGGCGGTGCTCGAGGGGGTGGTGCCGCCGGAGTTCTCCTTCCACGATGCCGCATTGTTCCATGAGAGCAACGCCCAGAAGGTGTTGCAGGACTGTGCCGAGGACGCCGGCTGCGCCGCCCGGCTTGGCGATGACCCCTGGGCCTTCGCGGTGGACGTCATCGACCGGGTGCGGGCCGGGACGCACTGCACGGATCTGAACGTCGCCCTGGATGTGCGCACCACTCTGCTGTTCTCCACCTACTACCGCCCCTGGAACGAGATCCTGCCGGCGCTGCTGTACCGGCTCGACCGCTGCAGCGCCCAGGACCGTGCCGCCTGGGCCGTGGCCGATGGGGTGGTCCAGGGCTTCGTGGGCGGGGTGGTGGACTGGCCCCTGAACTGGCACGTCAAGCTGTCCGAGCTGTACAGCCCCGCGCTCCCCAGCGCCGAGGAGCTGGACGCCTGGGCCGACGACTGCCACATCTGCTTCCCCCGGGGCGGCGAGGTGCTCGACGTGATCGAGGCCTGGCCCACCTACCCACGGGACGGCTGGTATGGACAGTTTGCGGCCTACGATGGGCCGCTGTTGCTGCTCCAGGGTGAGCTGGACCCGGCCTCACCGCCGGAGAAGGCCCAAGCCATGGGCGAGCACTTCACCGGCCCGAACCAGCACTACCTGCTGTTCGAGCACAGCGCCCACAACGTGCGCGGTGGCGCCCCCAGCTCGAGCGGCTGGGACTGTGGAAGCTGGAACTACGAGCAGTTCATGGACGACCCCACCGCAAGCCTCGACAGCTCGTGCATGGGGCGGCTGGAGCCGCTGGACTTCGACGGTGACCCGTCCACCAACGAGTACTTCCTGGGCACCACCGACGCCTGGGGGGACTGACGGCTGCCAACCGTCCAACATGCAGGACCCAGCGCTGCCGTATGGACCGGAAGGCTCGCCGGTCACGCTGACCTCCCCTGTCCAACGGCGAGCCGCAGGTCGCCCGGGCCGAGCGTCGCTGGCTCGACGAGCCCCGGGAGTCACGGTCCCACTGCGAGCCGGTCCCTGAGGACTGCGGCTGCAGCGGCCCAGGGGGCGCCGCCAGCGCGGCGTGGCTCGCGGGCCTGCTGGCGCCGTGTGGTGTGACCAGAAGGCCGTGCATCTGGGGCTCGAGGCGGTGATCGTCGATCCCTCTGGCTGCTCGTTCCCTTCGAGATCCCGGGTGACTCGATGGCGCCCAGCCCCCCTGCCCTCACGGCAGCGAGCCCGTCCTTCTCAGACCTCGACCACCGTCTCCGGCGCAAACCAGGTGTACAGCACCGGTACCACGAACAGGGTCAGCACCGTGGCGGTGATCAGCCCACCGATGACCGCGCGGGCCATGCCCGACCACTGCTCGCTGCCTTCGCCCAGCTCCATGGCCAGGGGCACCATGGCCAGGATGGTGGTGAGGCTGGTGAGCAGCACCGGGCGCAGGCGCTGCTTGCTGGCCTGGTAGATGGCGATGGCTCGCTCGAGGCCGTCGGCCATCAGCTTGTTGGCCGCGTCCACCATCACGATGCCGTTGTTCACCGCGATGCCCACCAGCATGATCACGCCGATCAACGCCGAGATGTCCAGGGCCGCGCCGGTCAGCGCGAAGATGAGCACCACCCCGATGAGCGCCATAGGCACGGAGAAGATGATCACGAAGGGCAGGCGCAGGGACTCGAACTGGCTGGCCATGACCAGGTAGACGAGCAGGATGGCGACCAGCAGGGCCACACCCAGGGACTGGAAGCTCTCGATGAAGTCGTCCGCCGAGCCGCCCACTGAGGTGGTGAAGCCGTCGGGAAGATCGAGCCCCGCGGCCAGCACCTCGAGCTTGGCGATGCTGCCCGCCATGTCCTTCTGATGCCAGGCGCCTTCGGCGTCCTGGTAGCGGTCGGCCAGGGTGATCTCGAAGCTCGAGATGCGCTGCTGATCCTGGCGGGCGATGTCCACCGGCCCCAGGCCCAGCCGGATGTCGGCCACTGAGTCCAGGGGCACGGACACGCCGGCCGGGGTGAGCACGGGCAGGCTGCGCAGGTCGTCCAGATCCTGCCGGAAGGCCCTGTCCCAGCGCACCACGATGTCGTGCTCGTCGCCGTTCTCACTGTACCAGCCCGCCACGCGACCCTGGAATGCGGTGGAGATGACCTGGCCCACGGTGGAGGTGGAGAGGCCCAGCTCGGCCATCTTGGGGCGGTCGAAGCTCACCTGGAGCTGGGGCTGCTGGTCCGCCAGGGAGAAGCTCAGCTCGGCCAGATCGGGCATGGCCTCGAGCTGTTGCTGGAGCTCCAGCCCCAGGGCCCGGGCGACCTCGAGGTCGTGGCCCACCAGCTGCAGCTCGATGTCGGACTCGCCGGTGAAGCTCACCTTCTGGCCCACCCGCACGTCCACGCCGGGGATGTCGGCCACAGCCTCGCGCACGGCCTGGTCGATGTCGGCCTGGCCCCGCCGGCGCTCGCCCACGGGCACCAGCACCAGCTCGATGCTGCCCTCGGCGCCGCCGCCGAAGACCGCGGCGATGCCGGTGGATGAGCCCGCCTGCACCATGACGTGGTCCAGCTCGCCGGGCTCCAGGGCGCCCTGGGTGGCGTCCACCACCTCGTCCACCCGCGCCCAGGTCTCGGCCAGGGACAGGCCGGTGGGGAGCTCCACGGTGATGCTGCTCTGGCCGTTGTCCTGGCTGGCCATCAGCTCGGTGCGCACGGTGCCCGCCAGGCCGGCGCTGACCGCCAGGGCCACCACCAGGCCAGCCACGACCTTCCATCGATTGCCCAGCGCCCAGGCCAGGGCCCGGCCGTACCCCTCCACCAGCACGGAGAAGCGGCGCGTCACACCCTCAGAGCGCCGGGTGGCGCCCTTCAGGAAGCGGGAGGCGGCCAGGGGCACGAAGCTCAGGGCCACCACCAGGCTCACGGCCAGGGCGAAGCAGATGGTCAGGGCCATGTCCTCGAAGAGCATCCCGGCGAAGCCTTCGACGAACAGGATGGGCACGAAGACAGACAGGGTGGTCAGGGTGGAGGCGATGACCGCCGTGCCCACCCCGCTGGCGCCACGGGCCGCGGCCTCACGGGGTTCGGCCCCCTCTTCCCGCAGCCTGAAGATGTTCTCGAGCACCACCACGCCGTTGTCCACCAGCATGCCCACGGCCAGGGCCAGGCCACCCATGGACAGGATGTTCAGGGTCATGTCGGCCTGCTCCATCAGCCCGAAGGTGGCCACCACGCTCAGGGGGATGGCGCAGGCCACGATCAGGGCCGCACGCCAGTCGCCCAGGAACAGCAGCAGCACGACGAAGGCGATGATCACACCCACCACTGCCGTGCTGCCCAGGTTGGTCAGGGAGCGCGAGATGGTGCCGCTGTCCTCGGCCAGTACGGTCAGCTCCACCCCCGCGGGCAGGGAGGACTGCAGCTGTGGCAGGGCGCTCATCACGCCGCCGATGGCCTCCACGGTGTTCTCGCCGCTCTGCTTGCGCAGGTTGATCTGCACGCCGTCCCGGCCGTCGATCTGCTGGATGTTCACGGCCTCCTCGAAGCCGTCCCGCAGGCTGGCCACCTCGCCCAGGCGCACGGCCCGGGAGCCGACGGTGCGCCCGCTGGCGTCGGTCACGGCCTTGCTGCCCACCACCACCTCGGCCAGCTCGGCCACGGACTCGTAGCGACCCCATGCCTGGATGGAGAAGCGGGAGGCCCCCTGCTCGATGGAGCCTCCGGGCTCCTGCAGGTTCTCCTTGTACAGGGCGCCCACCACGGCGTTCAGATCGAGCCCCACGGCCCGCACCCGCGAGGGGTCCAGGTCGACGTGGATCTCTCGCTCCAGACCCCCGCTGACCAGGGCCTGGGCCACGCCCTCCACCCGCTCCAGGCGGGGCTGCACCACGTCCTCGGCCAGCCGTCGCAGCTCGTCGATGGGCACCAGGCCGGTCAAGCCCAGGGTGACCACGGGCTTCTGATCGGGGGACAGGGCGAAGATCAAGGGGTCGTCGGCGTCGTCGGGCAGCATGCCCTCCACCAGGTCCAGGGCCCTCCGCACGTCGGTCTCGGCCTGGTCCATGTCGGTGTCCCAGGCGAAGCTCACGGTGATCAACGAGAGCCCCTGCTGGGAGCTGGATGTGACCTCCTCGACGGACTCCACCGACGAGACCGCGGTCTCGATGGGGCGGGTGATCAGGGTCTCCATGTCGCCCGGGCTGGCGCCGGTGTAGCCGGTGGAGACGAAGATCATGGGGAACTCCATCTCAGGCATGAGATCGAGATCGAGCTGGCTCAGGCCGAACAGACCGAACAGCATCACCACCAGCCAGACCACGCCGAAGGTGACGCCGCGCTTGACGCTGAGGGAGGAGAGGCTCACAGCGCACCCCCGACCACCCGCACCAGCTCGCCGTCACGCAGCCGGTGCTGGCCGCGCACCACCAGCTGCTCACCGGGCTCGAGGCCAGCCCGCACCTCGTACCGCTCGCCATCACGCAGGCCCAGCTCCACCCGGCGCTCACGGGCGACGCCGTCGCCGTCGACCACATAGGCCCGGCGCAGGTCCTGGCCGGGGGCGGCCTCGGCCAGCAGCAGGGAGTCGAGCACCAGGGCCTGCTGGGGGGCCACCACCACACCGTCCCGCTGGTCCACCACCAGCGACGCCCGGCCGAACATGCCGGGCTCGAGCAGGTAGCGCCCGGTGTCATCCTGGGGGTTGTCCAGGCGGAGCTTGACGGTCTTGGTGCGGACCACCGGGTCCAGGTAGGGGTAGACACGCGTGACCGTGGCCTGGAAGCTGCGACCGGGCCAGGCGTCCACGGTGATTCCCACGGTGTCGCCCACGGCCACCTGCCGCGCGTCGGCCTCGCTCAGGTCGAGGGCCACCTCGAGGGGGTCCATGACCAGGATGCTGCCCAGGGCCTGAGAGGGGTTCGTGCGGTCCCCTGGGTCCACAGAGCGGTGGGCCAACACCCCGCTGACCGGGGCGATCACCGCGGCCTCGCCGGCGTTGAGGGCCAGCTGGTCCAGGCTGGCCTGCAGGGCGCGGCGCTGGGCCTGGCTGGCCGCATAGCCGCTCTGGGCCTGGTCGAAGATCTGCTGGGTGATCACCCCGCCCTCGAGCAGCCCGGCGCTGCGATCCAGCTCCTGGGCTTGGCTGGCCAGCTGCACATCCAGGCCCTCGATCTGGGCCGCCAGCTGCTCGATGCCCTTGTCCAGCGTGGCGCGGCGGATCAGGGCCACACGCTCGCCCTGTTGCACGAAGTCGCCCTCCTCGAAGGGGAAAGCCAGCACACGATCGCTGACGGTGGTGAACAGCTGCACCTCGGCGCTGGCCTGCAGGTCGGCGGCGTAGCTGACCGTACGGGTCAGATCGGCCGTGAACAGCGCGGCCACCTCCACGGGGGTCCCGACGGGACCGCCGGCGGCCTGGAGGGCGCTGGAGTCACTGCAGGCCACCAAGACCGGCATGGCGAGGGCGAAGAGCACGAGAGCGGATGAACGCATGGGGAGACCTCCTGTCAGGAGCCAAGGTAGGCTGCAGGCAGCAGGCCCTCCGTTGCGTTGCCGTGGGGCTTGTGTTTCGCTGTGTTTCGAGGATCAGCGCAGGATCGCGAAGTTCTCGATGAAGCGCGTGTTGTCCCCCTGCTCCAGGTAGTACCCGAAGAACGAAGAGTCGGCGACGATCACCACGTCCCCACGGCCCAGCTCCTCGTAGCCCACCACGGTCACACCCTGGTCGTCTTCCCCCAGGGAGACCGCGCCCTCGGCACCGACGTCCACCGAGGCCGAGTAGTAGGTCACCAGGGAACCGACGCCCGAGGTCAGGCCGCCCGCAGCCTGCACCGAGAGCTCGGCGCGGCCGCCGCTGGACTGATCGCCCACCGCCCGCATGGTGCTGCCCAGGGAGGACAGCAGGCCGTTGAGCTCCGTGGTGTTTCCCCAGCCGCTGCGCTCGAAGCCGATCACCAGGCGACCGCCACGATCGAGCAGGGAAGCCGCGCCGCTGGCCACGTCCCCGGAGAGCGTCGCGGTGGGGTTGAGCAGCACCAGCGCTCCGTAGTCCTCCACCCAGCCGCCCGGCAGGGTGGCGCTCAACATGACCGGGATGCCCGCATCCAGGAAGATCGCCTCGACCTCGCTGGGGTACAGATCCGTCCCGGGCCCGCCACCCCCGTCTCCGGTGTAGAGCAGCACCCCGTCCCCCGGGGGGACCACATCGGTGTCGGCGTCGGCGTCGGCGTCGGTGTCGGTGTCGGTGTCAGCGTCGGCGTCGGTGTCGGTGTCGGTGTCGGTGTCCTCGGCGTCCTTGCCGCCGCCAATGCCAAGGCAGCCCAAGGCGATGACCAAGAAGAGGGACGATACGGCGAACAGAGGAACAGCATGGAGTGAGCGCATGAGACCTCGGGCGGCACTGATTGGGACACGCCGCCCTATCGCGTCTTCACCCGAGTGCCCGCACGCACGCACGCCGCATCTTCTGCCAGCTCGCACCACCGCGCACCAGGCCGACGACGACCATCGCCAGGCCCTCAGCCAGCGCCGCTCACCTCCTGCCCACGGCCGCCAGGGTCAGGCCGATGGTCTCCGGGTAGCTGCAGGCGAGGGGCACCAGGTCGAAGCTGCCGAACAGGCCGCCGCGCAGATAGGCATCGCCCACCGGGGCCGTGACGCCGAGCCAGGGCGTGGCCATGGCGGCATGACAGGAGGGCGTCAGCGACTCGGGCGGGCTGCAGTTGGAGCCGCCGTGGCAGGACTCCCGCAGGGTGTAGTGGGCCTCGAAGACCGGCTGGTTCTGAAGCGCGACCCCGCCGCCGAGCGACCAGCCGTCGTCCAGGCGGTGGTCCGCGCTCACGCCCACCACCTGCCGCAGCAGCAGCGGCGACCCCAGGCTGTGCTCCTGGTGCCGGTCGGCCACATAGAGATGGCCGTCCATGGGGCCATCCTCGTACCTCATCACCGTCACCTCGTTGCGGCGCCGGCTGACCTGGGCCAGCACCGCCCGCGTCTCCGAGTGCAGGCTCACCGTGGTGGCGGCTCCCGCGGGGATGTGCAGGCGCAGGGTGGGCCCCAGGTCGACCGAGGCCTTCCCCACCAGGTCCTCCTCGAGCAGCTTGACCGCCGCCGGCTCCGACATGCCGAAGGATGTGGCGCGCAGGCCCACGCCGATCTCCACCGGGGTGGCCACCCGCCACGCCATGTGGCCCTCCACCTGCCCGATGGGCACCAAGTGACCCACGTTCGCGGCCGTGGTGGGCAGCTCCAGCCAGCCCGTAGCGCTGCCCAGCGACAGCCCCCCCGACCACGTGAACCCACCCGGCTCGGGGGAAGCACCTCGGGCCATGGGGGGAGTGGGGGCGCTGACCAACGCCACGTCTTCGGTGGTGACGATGTACTCCCGCCAGGTGCCCAGGCATCCTGTGGCCCCGATCAGCAGCAGCGCGGCGATCACGCGTGTGCTCACCCTTCCCATTCGACCCTCCTCGCGACGTGGACCCCCGGAACAAACGCAAGAATCGTGCCGTTCGACCCACACGGGATCGCGAGCGGCACGGGCCGGTTCGGCCCCTCGAAGCGCGACATCCCGATCGCGGCGAGTCGCTCAGCCGCCCCGAACCCCGGCCTGGCTCACGCTCCCAGCGCCCGCGGGCGCCCACCAGCGATCAGAAGCAGGTCTGGAACACCGCATCGCAGCTGATCACGGCGGGCTTCCCCGTCTCGATGGCCACCTGACCGGCGATGAAGCTGGCGCCCGCGCCGTCGTGGAGAAGGATGTCGTAGCGCCCCGGCGGCGCTCGCCCACTGCAGTACGCGGGGCCACCGGCGACCCCCTGCAGGCACAGCTTCTGGTCGATACCCCGGACCCGGAACGAGACCAGGGCAGGATCGGACTCGGGGCTCGGCGCAGGCTCTGGATCGGGCGCAGACTCTGGACCAGGCACGGGCTCCGGGCTCGGCGCAGACTCTGGACCAGGCACGGGCTCCGGGCTCGGCGCAGGCTCCAAGCCAGGCGCGGTCGGCGGCTCCACGGTGGACGCGGCGGGCACGAGCTTGGGGGCCGCGACGGCTTGGACAGCTGCGGGCGCGGGCGGTGTGGCCACCGGTTCTCCAGGCTGCGCCAGCGCGAGCGGGGAAGCAGGCGGGGCCCGTGCCAGGGAGGGCTCCTCGCTGGGCGCCACCTCCACCCCAGGCGACGCCGGCGCGGTCGGGGCCGAGGCCGAGGCCGACCCGGGGGCTGGCTGGACCGCGGGGACCTCGACCTGTGGGGGAGTGGACGCGCCGCGGCGCCACAGCACCACCGCGGGCACGGCCACCAGGGCCACGCAGAGCATGGCGCCGACGGCCACCACCGCACCCACCAGGGCCCAGCGCACCGAGCTGCCGGCGTGGCCCCCACGCTGGACCGCCGCGCGGGGTGGGGGGGAGGACACATGCGTGGGCGGCTGGGTCTCGTGCCCTGCGACATGGAGGGACGCCTCGGAACCCACCGAGGGGAACTCCGAGGGGATCGGTGCCAACCCGCCCGAGGACGTAGGGGACGACGCCAGGGGCGGCATCGAGGGAACCTGGGGCGGCGAGGAGGCCTGCCCTGGAGGCATCGAGGCCAGCCCAATGTCGGTCTGGTCCCCATCGGAGTCAGGCGCACGGGACCGAGGGTCCACGACCTGGGGGGATCGGCGCAAGGGCGGCAAGGCGCGTGGGGCCAGGCCCATGCCGAGCAGCGCGGAGCTACCGCCCTGCAGCACGGCCCGCAGCGCTGCGCAGCTGGGCAGGCGATCACGCCGCTCCGCAGCCATGCAGTGCCGGATGGCCATGGCGACCTCGGTGGGCAACCCAGGCGCGACCTCCTGGGGGTCCAGGTACTCGTCGTTGAACACCCGGCGCATGATGGACAGCTCGTGCTTGCCCTCGAAGGGCGGGCGCCCACACGCCAGCAGGTACAGGATGCAGCCGAGGGAGTACACGTCTGCCCGAGCGTCGATCTCGGGCAGGCCCCACAGCTGCTCGGGGGCGCTGTAGCCCCGGGTGCCCATCATGGTGCCGACGCTGGTGACCTCCCGGTCCTCCTCGACGCGGTGGACCTCCTTGACCAGCCCGAAGTCGGTGATGCGAGGCCGCAAGGGGCTGCGCTCGAGCTCGAGCATGATGTTGCCGGGCTTGAGGTCCCGGTGCACCAGGCCGGCTTCGTGGGCGGCCTCCATGCCGTCGAGGATCTGGTGGAACAGCTCCAGGGACAGCTCCAGGCTGGGCCAGGAGCCCGCCCGGCGCTGGCGCCCGAGCCAGCGTCGCAGATCCGGGCCGTCCACGTACTCCATCAGCAGCGCGGGGCGCCCCTGGACGGTCAGGGAGGAGAACACCCGCAAGATATTGGCATGCTGCACCAGGTACTGGGCGCGGCCCTCGCGAAAGAGCCGCTGGGCCATGGCCTGGTCCACATCCACCAGCAGCTTGAGGGCTTGCTGGACGCCCATGGACAGCTCGGTGACCAGGTAGACCTCGGCGAGGCCCCCGCGGCCCACCAGCCGCTCCACCCGATGGGACCCCACGATCTGACCTGGGGCCAGCAGGGGCTCTCGAGCTGGCTGGGTAGAAACGCTGGGCACGGCCTCTCCTGTGGGGCGCGACAATACCATGGCGCCAGCACGACCTGTCGGCCCTCGCGATACACTGCGCAGGTCACGCTCGCTGAGCTGGAATGCCCACCCTCATCGCCCGCACACCGCCGTTCATGCTGGCCCTGGCCGCGGGCCTGTGCGCCGGCTGCATCTTCATCTCGGACGGGGAACACCAGGATCGGCGCGACGGGGTGATCCAGGACTCCAGGACCGACGACACGGCGCCCCCCGCGCCCGTCGATGCCGACGGGGACGGCTACCCCGAGGACCAGGACTGCGACGACGAGCAGGCCGCAGTCAACCCCGGCGCCAGCGAGCGCTGCAACGGCAGCGACGACGACTGTGACGGCGACATCGACGAAGACGACGCCATCGACGCCGCCACCTGGTACCGGGACCGGGACGGCGACGGCCATGGCGACGCCGAGCACAGCCAGCGGGCCTGCGATCAACCCTCGGGCTGGGTCGAGGACGACGACGACTGCGACGACGAGCAGGCCGCGGTCAACCCCGCCTCCACCGAGCTGTGCAACGGCGCGGACGACGACTGCGACGGCACGGTGGATGAGGACGACGCCGCGGACGCCACCACCTGGTACCACGACCAGGACGGCGACGGCTACGGCGATCCCGATGATGCCCAGGCGGCCTGCCAGGCCCCCGAGGGCACCGTGGCGGACGCCAGCGACTGCGACGACGCCCAGCCCACGGTCAACCCCGCTGCCGCCGAGCGCTGCAACGGGCACGACGACGACTGCGATGGCGCCATCGACGAGGACGACGCCAGCGACGCCAGCGTCTGGTGGGCCGACGCCGACGCCGACGGCTACGGCGACAGCGGCGCCACCACCACCGCCTGCGAGCGGCCCTCGGGCTATGCCTCGCCCACGATCAACAGCGACTGCGACGACGGCGACGCCACCATCCACCCCACCGCCACCGAGACCTGCGACGGGCAGGATCAAGACTGCGACGGCTCGGTGGACGAAGGCGCCACCGACATGGCCACCTGGTACGTGGACGACGATGGCGACGGCTACGGCCACGCCAGCCGCAGCATCGTCGCCTGCGATCAGCCCTCGGGCTACCAGGCCGACACCAGCGACTGCGATGACCGCAGCGCCACCATCCACCCCGGCGCCACGGAGACCTGCGACGGGGTGGACCAGGACTGCGACGGCGTCGCGGACGACGGCGCCATCGACATGGGCGTCTGGTACACCGACGCCGACGCCGACGGCTACGGCGACGCCACCAGCAGCACCATCGCGTGCAGCCAGCCCTCGGGCACCAGCGCCGACGCCACCGACTGCGACGACGGCGACGCCACCATCCACCCGGGGGCTGTCGAGCTGTGCAGCGGGGTGGACGAGGACTGTGACGGCGTGGTCGACGCCGCCGGCACGGTCACCCACTACGACCCCAGCGGCGTCGCCACCAGCCTCGACGCGAGCTTCGCCTCCGGCACCTCCAGCCGAGCGGTCTCCGTGAGCCTCGCCAGCGATGGCGCCGTCCTGTTCTGCGAAGGCACCTACTACGCCCACCTGGAGGTCACCGCGAGCGACCTCACCATCCAGGGCTACTACGGAGCCAGCGCCACCACTCTGAGCGGCGACAACACCGCCACGGTCATCACCCTGGGGGGCAGCGGCGCCATCCGGCTGAGCGGGCTCACCATCACCGACGGCCACGGCAGCGAGGGCGGGGGCCTGGGGGGCACGGACAGCGGGCTGACGGTCAGCATCACGGACTGCGCCTTCGATGACAACCGCGCCGACTACGGGGCAGGAGTCTTCCTGCGGGACGCCACCCTCACCCTGACGGACACCAGCTTCGACAACAACCGCGCCGACGCCGACGGCGGCGGGCTGTACCTCGACAGCGGCTCCGCCACCCTGGACGGCGTGACCATCTCCGACAGCACGGCCGCCATCAGCGGCGGCGGGGTGGTCCTCGAGTCCGCCACCGCCACCCTCACGGGCTGCGTCCTGGATGGCAACGAGGCGCAGGACTACGGCGGCGGCCTCTACGCCGACATCGCAGACCTCACCATCACCGCCAGCGAGTTCACCGACAACCAGGCCGACATCGGCGGGGCAGGGCTGTTCTTCCGCGACTCCACGGCCGTCATCGAGGCCAGCACCGTCCAAGGCAACACCGCCAGCGACTACGGCGGCGGGCTGCTGCTCTCGGCCAGCAACGCCGAGCTGATCTCGAGCCTGGTGATCGAGAACCGTGTCACCGGCTCGAGCGTCACCGACATGGGGGGAGGCGCCCTGGTCTACGACGGCTCCACCCTCAGCTGCACGGGATCGCCGAGTGAAGACGCCGGTATCTACGCCAACGATGCCGGAGACGGCGGCGGCGTGTCCCTCTACGACAGCACCTGCCGGCTGGACTCCTTCAGCTGCGACTGGGGCACCGGCAGCGAGGACAACGATCCCGACGACGTGGACGTGACCCTCTACGGCGGCAGCTACGACGGCTACGGCGACGACGAGAGCTTCAGCTGCGCGGGTGGAACGAGCGGCGCCTGCCTGTGATCGTCAGCGCCACGTGAAGGCCACACCCACGCCCGCTCCCGCGGCCACGATCCCCAGACCCCCTGCAGTGAAGACCAGCGCGTTGTTGCGCGCCTTGAGCTGGTCCAGCTCGGCGAGGCTGTGGTCGTTGTCGCGGTAGTCGGAGGCCGTGGCCCCCGCGGCCAGGCAGCTGACGCCAGCGGCCAGGGCGCTGGCGCCCGCCACGGCCACCAGGGAACCCCGCAGCCAGGGCGACCGCGCGAGCCCACGGGGGCTGGGAAGCTCCGCCGCGAGATCGACGCTGGGACGCCGGGTGAGATCGGGCCCGGGGGGCTCGGGGGGCGGCGCCGAGGCCAGCAGATCGGGGGCCAGCGCGGGCACCGGGTCACCAGGCCAGAGGTAGTGGGTGGCAAGCAGCGCCCCGCCCGGGCTGACCTGCTGCACCAGGGTGGAGGCCCCCACGGGGAGCGGCTCGTCGCGGTGACCATCGAACCACAGCACGACCCCGGGGTGCCCCGGGGCCTCGCCCTGCCCCACGGGCAGCTCCGCGGCCTCACCATACAGCTTGGCGATGGGGTGGGAGGCCGAGAACACGTCCACAGGAAACGAGAACCCAGGCTCGAGGCGGTGGGAGGCCGCGAAGGCCCCGCGCGCCGAGTCCCGCTCCCCCACCACCAGGGCGCGCAGGCCCAACATGCGGTGCAGCCTGGCAGCCTGTTCAGGGGGGACAACCTCGGCGAGGCAGGGCAGCATGCCGAGGCCATAGTTGGCCGCCGCCTCGAACAGCTCCCCGCTGCGCCCCATGGCCTGCTCAGCGTCGCGGATCACGGTGTCGAGCTCGGCCAGGGACAGGGGCTGCTCGCACTCGGCCGCAGCGGGAGCGGAGAGGGCGGCGGCGAGCAGCAGGGCTGACAACATGCACCGACTATAGCCCGAGCCCACACCGCGGGACGCCCCAGCGAGGAGCGCGCGTTCACGAGCGCACCCTGGCGTGGATCTCCACCGCCAGGCAGCGCCGGGACGAGGGCTCCACCCGCTGCTGCGCGGCGACCAGGCTCAGTTCACCACCACCAGCTCCACCCGGCGGTTGCGCGCCCGGTTGGCCTCGCTGTCGTTGGGCGCCGCGGGCCGCTCTTCGCCGTAGCCGCGCACGAAGATCCGGCTGTCCAGGTCCCGGCCGCCGTGACTCAGGAGCCAGGACTTCACCGCCACGGCGCGCCGCTCGGAGACGCCCTGGTTGCCCTCGGCGGAGCCCACGTCGTCGGTGTGGCCCTCCAGGGCGATGCGCAGCGTGGGCTCGGCAGCCAAGAGGGCCAGCACCTGCTCGAGGGCGGCGACGCTGGCGGCGTCGGGCTGGGTGCTGCCGAAGTCGAAGCGCACGGCGATGCTCGCCAGGTACTCGGCGGGGGTCGGCCCGGCCGGGGCGGCGGGCTCCTCGACCATGGCGACGGCGTCGAGCTCGGGCACGAGCGCAGCATCGGGCTCCGGCGCGAGGGGCGGGGGTTCGGGCTCGGCCACCGGCCCCTCCTCCGGGCACCCGTCCTGGTCCTCGAAGCCGTCGCGGTCCTCCGCGTCCAGGGGGCAGCCGTCGTCGATGTCGGCGATGCCGTCGTCGTCGTCGTCGTAATCGGGGCAGCCGTCGTCGTCCCGGAAGGCGTCCCAGTCCTCCCGCTCGTCGGGGCAGCGGTCCCGGGACAGGGGCACCCCGTCCTGGTCGGCGTCGGGACGAGTGGAGCCGCCCCAGCCCACCGAGACCAACCCGCGCCAGGCCGGAGCACCCACGCCCGCGGCCAGGCCGGCGCCGGCCCCCGCGCTCAGCTGAAGACCCCAGTCCGGCAGCCACTGACCGGCCAGCACCGCCTCTGCCGCGGTCTCGCCCGGGACCCTGAAGGGCGCGCCTGCGCGGGTGCTCACCCAGGCCTCGCCGGCCACCGCCCAGGGGGCCTCGGGCCGACGGTAGCGGGCGCCCCCGCGGGCCAACAGCTTGTGGCCATCCACCACGGTGAACAGGCTGCTGCGCTGCTGCACGCGGTAGCCGATGGCGCTGGCCAGCTCCACCGGCCCCAGGTCCAGGGAACCCTGCAGGGTGGGCTCGACGGCCGGGAGCCCGGTGCCCATCCAGGCATCGCTGTCCCCGGTGGGCAGCACCACGGGCAGGGCCAGGGCCAGGGCCCCACGGCGGCCCTCGAGGGTGCTCAGGCGCACCCGCAGGCGCAGGTCGCCGAAGCCTCCCGCCGCCACCTCACTCAGCTTCTGTCCGGGCTCCTCCGCCACCTGGGACAGGATCACGGGCAGCACCAGGCTCAGCTCCACGCCCCGACCCAGCCCCAAGGCCGCGGCCAGGTCCAGTTGGCGCCGGTCGTCCACCAGGGCGCGCAGCAGCTCCCCCTGCTCCTGCCCGGCCACCACGATGGGCCGGTCCACCTGCTGCAGGGTCAGGCCGCCCCGCAGCTCCATGCCCGCGAGCACCCGGCCCGAGCCCGTGGAGAGCACGCCCAGCCCCGCCGGATCGAGGGCGAAGGGGTTGGCGTCCACGGCGGTGTTGTGAGCGTCGGGGTGCTCCACGCCGGCCTGGGCCGAGGGGCCGAACAGCACGCTGACGACCAGCAAGCCCAGCCCCAGGAGCAGCAGCGCCAGGCCCTGGAGCACCACGGCGTAGGCCGGGCTGTTCCGCGAGACCAGGGCCGCGGGCCGCACGGTTCGGGAGACGAACACGGGCACGGCCAACAGGATCAGCCAGCCCACCCCTCTGCCGGAGGAGCCGCGGGAGCTGCAGCCGATGAGCGCACCGCCGCCCACCTGACCGCCGTCCTCGAGCCAGCCCCGGCCGTCGTCGCTGGGGTCGGTGGGGTCGGTGGCGTGGACCCGCAGCTCAGTTCCGTCGTCCACCCCGCCGTCGTCGCTGTCCTGGTCCCGGAAGTCCGCGACGCCGTCCCCGTCGCTGTCCACCGGCGGGGTGTCCAGCGCCTCGTCCCCAGCCTCGTCGATGTCGTCCACGGTGTCGTCGTCGCTGTCGCTGTCCAGGGCGTCGATCACACCGTCCCCGTCGCTATCCGCGGCTTCCGACCCCCGACCGGAGACCTCGTGATCGTCCCGGATGGTGTCGCCGTCGCTGTCCAGATCCAGGGGAGAGGTGCCGATCTCCCGTTCCCGCCCGTCCCTCAGGTTGTCCCCGTCGCTGTCGGCCAGCCGAGGGTCCGTCTCGTCGTCCACGCTCCCCATCCAGCCGTCGTGATCGGCGTCCTCTTCACCGTCCAGCAGGCCGTCCCTGTCGCTGTCCGCCAGCGTGGGGTCCACCTCGAGCGGCCCCACCGCGCCGTCGCCGTCCACGTCCTCGAGGCCGTCATCCAGGCCGTCGCCGTCGCTGTCGGGCTCGAGCGGGTCCGTCGTGCTCAGGGGATCGCGATCGCCCACCATGCCCAGCTCCAGCCCATCCCACAGGCCGTCGCCATCGGTGTCCGGGTCCAGGGGGTCGGTGCCGAAGTCCGCCTCCACGTCGTCGTTCAGGCCATCGCCGTCGCTGTCGTGGGCCACGTCGTCGCTGGGATCGAGGGGGTCGGTGCCGTTGAGCAGCAGCTCCACGCCGTCGCTCACGCCGCCGCCGTCGGTGTCCGCGTCCATGGGGTGGGTCTCGGTCTCGCCGCAGGCGCCGTCGCCGTCGGCGTCCTCCTCGCCGTCCAGCAGGCCGTCACCGTCACTGTCCGCGGCCAGGGGGTCGGTGCGACTGGCGGGGTCGGCGTCGCCAGATCGGCCCACCTCGAGCCCGTCCGGCAGACCATCGCCGTCCGTGTCCGGGTTCAGGGCGTCGGTGCCCGCGGACAGGCGCTCCTCGCCATCGCTCAGGCCGTCGCCGTCGCTGTCCGGGTTCAGGGGGTCCGTCTCCCGGGACTCGGGCTCCCACACCCCGTCGCCGTCGCGATCTTCCTCGCCGTCCAGCAGGCCGTCGCCGTCGCTGTCCGCCAGGGTGGGATCCGTCTCGCCCACACCCACGAGGCCGTCGGCGTCTCGATCTTCCTCACCGTCCAGCAGGCCGTCCTCGTCGCTGTCCTCGAGCAGAGGGTTGCACATGCCCAGCCCGTAGTCGGCGCCCACCTCGAGGCCATCATCCAGCCCATCCAGGTCCGAGTCGGGGTTGCAGGGCGAGCCGCGCCCGCCGAAGACGGCCCACAGCCCGTACTCCTCCGAGGCGGTCAGGCCGTCGCCGTCCACGTCCCAGCCTGCATCAGCGGGGTCCAAGGGGTCCAGGGGGGTGACAGCGCTGCAGCTGGCGGAGGTGCTCCAGTAGACCTCCCAGCCGTCGTGCAACCCATCGCCGTCGGTGTCGGACAGCTCGGCACAGGTCTCGCCCAGGTCGCACCGGCCGCTGTGGTTGGCGTCCTCGCGGCCGTCGCGCAGCCCGTCCTGATCGCTGTCGGTGAGGGTGGGGTCTGTGACCGTGCTCGGATCCAGGTCCGCCCTGAACACCGCGGGATCCGTGCCGTTCACGCCAGCAGCGGTGGTCATGGGCCGAACCAGGCCCAGCTCCACGCCGTCTGCGAGCCCGTCGCCGTCGCTGTCGGCGTTGCTGGGGTCCGTGCCGTCCACCAGCTCACCGGCCTCCAGCCGGCCACCCTCGTCGCCGTCCAGCAGCCCGTCGTCGTCGCTGTCCACGTCCGAGGGATCGGTCTCGAGGCCGTCGGCCAGGGGAAAGCGCTCCTGGGCGTCGTCCAGGCCGTCACCGTCGCTGTCCTGGCTCTGAGGGTCGCTGCCGATGGAGGCCTCGAAGGCGTCGGACAACCCGTCGCCGTCGCTGTCGGGCTGGTAGGACGAGGCGTCCAGGGGATCGCTGCCGTCGCTGATCTCGACAGCATCGAGCACTCCGTCACCGTCGCTGTCCGCGGCGCAGGGGTCGGTGCCCGCACCACCCTCCAGCTCCTCGTGATCGTCCAGGCCGTCGCCGTCGCTGTCCGGCTCCACCAGGGACAGGCAGAGGTGCCCGGCGTAGCGCCAGGCGTGCTCACTGGCGTCGTCCAGGCCGTCGCCGTCGCTGTCGGCCACGGCGGGGTCGCTGCCGTAGATCTCCACCTCCCAGCCGTCGTGCAGGCCGTCGCCGTCGCTGTCGGCCAGGGTGGGGTCGGTCTCGTCGACGCCCACGGACCCGTCGTGATCGGCGTCCTCCTGGCCGTCCGATAGCCAGTCCCCGTCGCTGTCGGCCAGGGTGGGGTCGGTGCCCAGGAGCAGCTCGATCTCGTCGATCAGGCCGTCGCCATCACCATCCCAGGCGGAGCTGGGGGGGTCGTTGGGATCGCTGGGGTCGCTGCCGTGGATGATCAACTCGGCGTGGTCGTCCAGGCCGTCGCCGTCGCTGTCCGCGGCGGTGGGGTCGGTGCCCAGCGCGACCTCCTCTCCGTCCAGCAGGCCGTCGTCGTCGCTGTCCATGTGGGTCGGATCGCTACCCGCCGTCTGCTCCCCCAGGTTGTCCAGCCCGTCCCGATCCGGGTCGTCGCTGCCCACCTGGCTGTGGAAGCTGCCGAACCAGTCCTGCTCCCAGCCGTCGTCCAGCCCGTCCCAGTCAGCGTCCGCCGCCCTGGCCCGGGGCGCCAGCGTCAGCGCGACCACCAAGGCGGCGGCCAGGACGGACAGCTGGAGAGGGGACGAGCGGATCGCGCGCATGCGAGCTCGCAGGCGGGGGTGCATCCAGCTCATCGGTCCGGGAGGCCGCCTGGTGAAGCTCTGGATGGCGCCCTGCGATACTCCGTCCCCTGCTCACCACGTCCCTGGAGTCACGACACCGTGCCCGGCATCCCCCCCAAGGCGCTCCTCGCTTCGTCCCTGGTGCTCGAGATGGCCGGGATGATCGTGGGTGGCCTGCTGGCGGGTGCCTGGCTGGACGAGAAGCTGGGCACAGCCCCCATCCTGCTGGCGCTGCTGCCCTTTGCGGGCCTGATCGGCAGCATCTACCGCATCGTGCGGGTGCTCGAGCTCCGCTCGAAGGACGAACCGTGAGCACTCGCCGGGTGCTGATCCGGGCGGGGCTGCTGGCCCTCGCGGCCGCCTACCCCTTCGCGGTGGTGCTGGGTCCGCGCCACGGCCTGGCCGTGCTGCTGGCCGCGGGCCTGGCCATGGGCAACTTCTGGATGATGGCCGCGCGCCTGGCCGGGGTGTCCGCCCTGCTCACGCTCCCCGCAGCACCAGGCCACGGCGCCCTGACCGCGCGCACCATGATCGCGGGCACAATCCGCTGGGTCCTGACCTTCTTCCTGCTGTGGACGCTACTGAAGTACGCGCATGCGCTCCCGGTCGTGGCGGGTCTAAGCTGCGTGGTCGCCTCGATTACGCTACAAGCCTTTGTCGATTGCTCGCGCGTTGAGCGCGACCCCTCCACTGGAGCTGGACCGTGATCGAGATGCTGCCCCGGTTGTTGCTGCGTGGACTGCCCGACTTGCCAGATCTGGGCGGCGTGTTCCATTCCATGGTCAGTGGCGGATTCAGCTGGTACCACCTGATCCCCGGTGTGGCCGACGACTCGTTGGTCCCGGGCATGCTCCAGCGCGGCGAGACCTACGTCATCTTCGCCGCCTGGACCGGCTGCGCGGTGGTGGTGGCGCTGGCCTGGCTCGCCAAGCGCGGCCTGGACCGGGCCCGCGCCCGTGGCGGCGTCGACGCCCTGGTGCCCGACGCGGGCTTCACCCCCCGCAACGTGCTCGAGATCCTCACCGAGGCTCTCTTCGATCTGGCCGAGAGCTCCATGGGTCGCAAGGACGCCAAGATCTTCTTCCCCTTCCTGGGCGCCTTGTTCCTGTACATCCTGGTCAACAACCTGCTCGGCCTGGTCCCCGGCTTCCTGCCCGCCACCTCCTGCGTCTCGAACAACCTGGCGCTGGCCGCCTTGGTCTTCCTCACGTTCAACGCAGCGGGCCTGTGGCGCAATGGGTTTGGCTACGTCAAGCACCTGGGTGGCCCCATCCTGGTGATGGTCCCGTTCTTCTTCCTGATCGAGAGCATCGGCCTGTTCGTGCGGCCCGTCTCCCTCACCCTGCGCCTGGCGGGAAACATGTTCGGCGACCACACGGTCTTCGGCATCATGTCCGACCTGGTGCCCTGGGGGCTGCCGTCGATCCTGCTGGGGCTGGGCGCCTTCGTGTCCTTCATCCAGGCCCTGGTCTTCATGCTCCTCACCACGGTCTACATCTCGCTCGCGGTGGCCGACCTCGACCACCACTAGTCCCCGTTTCCGGTATCTCTACTCTCCGCAGTCTTGGAGGAATGATGAAGTCGAAGTGGTTCATGCTGCCGGCGTTGCTCGCCACGGCTCTCTTCTCTGTCGCCGCCTTTGCCCAGGAGCACGGGCACGAAGCCGCCGAGGCGGCCACCACGGGCGCTTGGAACATCGGCCTGGGCGCCGGCCTGGCCATGGGCCTGGCCATCCTCGGCGCCGGCCTCGGCCAGGGCATGCTCGCCAGCAAGGCCATGGAAGGCATGGCCCGCAACCCCCAGGCGGGCGGCCGCATCCAGATCGCCATGCTCCTGGCCCTGGCCTTCCCCGAGTCCCTGGTGCTCTTCGGCCTGGTCATCGCCTACATGCTGGTTTCAGCGGGCACCGTCGGCCTGGGCTCCGGTCTGATCATGGGCCTGGCCATCCTGGGCGCCGGCCTCGGACAGGGCCTGCTGGCCCGCTCCGCCATGGAAGGCATGGCCCGCAACCCCCAGGCGGGCGGCCGCATCCAGATCGCCA
>ERZ890953.246-NODE-246-length-32422-cov-17.602002_pt1 | contig 32422 bp, 23 predicted proteins | sample MGYA00521264_ERZ890953 | MGnify/ENA primary metagenome ERZ890953 (study PRJEB32303, sample SAMEA104408629) | aquatic metagenome | biome: Brackish water; feature: Chemocline; material: water | place: Baltic Sea | collected 2014-10-26T21:54:00 | depth 200 m ...
GCTGGAACATACCGGCGGTCTCGATGCAGAGGATGAACTTGGCGTCGGTCTCGAAACGCAGGTCTTCGACCGTGATGGGCACCGAGTAGGCGCCGCTGCCGAACTTGGTGCAGTCGATGCGCAGCTCCTCGCCGGTGTCGCGGTCGTGGTCGATGACCACGAGCTTGCCGGCCACGTCGCCGCCCTTCTCCTCGGGCACGAAGCCCAGCTGCTCGCGGTTCACGGCGAAGAACGCCTCGACGTCCTCCATCACCGTGTCCGACTCGGGCTGCTCCTTGAACCGGGCGTCCCCCCAGTTCTTGCTCACGTAGTACGCCTCTCGCTTGGTGGCGATGTCGTCGGTCTGCACAAGTTCCTTGGACAACGACATCATCTTCAAGGTCTGGGCGAAGGTCTTGACCGTGCTGACTGTGAGCGTGCGCTCCTTCTCCTTACCGCGCAGCTCGAAGTAGCCGACCTTGGGCTGGTACTTCACATTCTGCAGCGAGCGTACGGGGAAGCGCATGGACGGCTTGTCGCCCTTGAGGATGGTGGTCCGCACCGAAGCGGCTTCTTGGTCGATGCGGCTGATCACGGAGATCGCAGGTGTCTTCTTCCGCACGGTCGGTTTGGCCGCGGCCTTGGGCGGCGCCGGCTTGGGCTTCGCCTTCGCGGCGGGCGCGGACGTCGGCGCTGAGAAGTCGATCTCCTGCTGGTCCTTCTTGGGTGCAGACTTCTTGGGCAAAGCGATCTCCCGTCAGGATGCGTACAGCGCGCCGAACTTGGCGCGCAGGTAGTCAAGAAAGTCGGTGCAGTCCAGCCCCGTGCCAGTGGCCTGACGGCACAGCTCCGAGGCGGTCCAGCGGCGGCCGTGGGCGTGCACGTTGGTGCGCAGCCAGTCGAGCAACGGGCCCAGGTCGCCGCACGCGATCTTGGCGTCGAGATCGGGCAGGGCGCGGCCGGCGGCGGCGAACATCGTCGCCGAGTAGATGTTGCCGAGGGTATAGGTAGGGAAGTAGCCGAGTGCCCCGAACGACCAGTGGATGTCCTGGAGCACGCCTTCGCTGTCGTTCTCCGGGGTCACGCCCAGATAGGCGGTCATGCGTTCGTTCCACAGGGCGGGCAAATCCGCGACCTCGACATCGCCCCGGAACAGGGCCCGCTCCAACTCGAACCGCAGCAGCACGTGAAGGTTGTAGGTCACCTCGTCGGCTTCGATGCGGATGAGCGAAGGCCGCACGACGTTGAAGGCGCGGTAGAGAATGTCGGGGTTGAGATCGGCCGTGCGGTCGGGAAAGGTGTCCTTGAGCCGACCCATGAGGTAGTCCATGAAGGGACGCGAACGGCCCACCTGGTTCTCCCACAAACGCGACTGCGATTCGTGGATGCCCAGGCTGCAAGCCTGCCCAAGCGGCGTGCCGGCGTGCTCGACGGGCAACCCCTGCTCGTAGAGGCCGTGGCCCCCTTCATGGATGGTCGAGTACAGCGACTTGGCCAGATCCAGGGGGTCGAACATGGTCGTCAGGCGCACGTCCACCGGTGAAGTGCCGCTGGTGAAGGGGTGGGTCGAGGTGTCGAGACGGCCGGCTTCGAAGTCGAAGCCCATGGCTCGCAGCACCTCGCGGCTGAGTCGGTCTTGACCGGCCACGGGCCACTCCCGCGCCAGAACGGCGTCGTCGTCGCGGGGGCCGGCGGCGTGGATCACGTCCATGAGTTCGACCAGCCCGGCTCGCAGCTCGGTGAACACGGGTTCGACGGCTGCTGCGGTGGCCCCCGGTTCGTACTCTTCGAGCAGGGCGTCGTAGGGTTCGCCCTCGTAGCCGACGGCCTCGGCTTCCCGGCGCTTCAGGTCCACGACCTTGGCCAGCAGGGGCGCGAAGGACGGCCAGTCGTCAGACTTGCGGGCTTGGGCCCAGGTCTGCTGGGCCAAGGTGGTCGTTTCGGCCAACTCGGTCACCAGATCGCGGGGCACTTTGACGGCGCGGTCGCGGTCGCGACGGGATTCACGCACCGACGCGGCCTGGATCTCGGGGAGTGAAAGGGCTCCCAGTTCGTCGAGCAGTCCGCCCAGTCCGTCTCCCACCAGCTGGTCGTGAACCAGGCCGGACAGGTGGGCCCGTGCTGCGGCGCGGGGGTGCAGGCCCCGGGGCGGCATGTACGTCTCCTGATCCCAGCCCAACAACCCGAGGGCCGTGTTCAAGGCGTGGATCTCCTGGAGATGCTCGAGATAGGATGCGTACACCTTGTTCATGCTCACATCTTCCGACTGCGTTCCAGGGTGTCGGTCAGCGTCGCGATGATGTCTTCGCGCGCCGGCTCGTCCAGGCCCAGCATGTCGCGCAGGGCGTCGCCGATGTGGGGGATGTACTTCTGGATGTAGGACTGCTTCTTCAGGGCGTCCTTCTCCCGCACGCGCCTGCGGATGTGGCGTTGGAGCTGGCGACCGGCTTCCTGCAGGGCCAGCTTGATCTCCTTGACGATCTCGGGATAGTGGGCCACCGCCTCCTTCGACTCCGAGGTGAAGGGTACCCACACCGAAGCCATGTGCACGAAGATCACCAGCGGCCCGGTAGGCAGCGCACCGCGCGACTGCTGCAGCCCGTAGCTGCGCCAGTTGTTGGTCAGCACGGCCTTGTGCACGGCGCAGGCCGAAGCCTGGTAGAGCAGGGGCACACGGTTCGCGAAGCGCAGAACGCGGGCCAGGGCGTCGCTCTCGAGTTTGCCGCCGTAGGCCAGGCCCACTTCGATCTGGAACGGGTTGCCCCGGTATACGGCCGCAGGTCGGGTGACAGCCGTGTAGAATTCGGCATCGTACCCCTGCTGCAGCCCGGCGAGCACCAGCTCCGAACCGATGGGTGAGAGACAGTCGGTCGGAGGGTTGGCGATCTTGGTGTTGTTGATGGCGTCGAGCAGGACCTGCACGTCGTCCTGGTCCATGATCTTGGGCGCCTTGCGGGCCGAGAAGCCCGCTGTCTCCAGGATCTGGTCACAGGTCTTCGGACCCACACGGCAGAACTCGTGCTTCAGGAATCCGGTCATGTTGCGCTGCTTGGTCTCCTTGAGCATCCGCAGCATCATGCCCAGCTCCACGCCGTAGAGGTGGGGTTTGATTTCACGGGCCTCGACGGGCAACTCCTCCGCCGCCCGCGGGTAGACATGTTCTTCGCCCTTGGGAGAACGGTAGACGAGTCGCACGTGGGGGTTGGCCACGGCGGTCTGGGCCAGGTAGGTATCCACGGAGTGCTGGCCGCGCTTGTACGAACCGGTGAGTTCGATCTCCACGCGGGTACCATGGGGTTTGTCCCAGTCGAACTCTTCGTCCACTTTCACCACGGGTTCGTTTTTCTTCATGTCGAGAGTCAGCTCGAAATGATGGCCGTGGCTCTGGTCGGGCGTGCGGCTGTTGATGACCACGGGTTTGCCCGTGGTCAGCTGGCCGTACATGCCGGCGGCCGAAATGCCGATGCCCTGCTGTCCGCGACTTTGACGCAGACTATGAAACTTCGACCCGTAGAGCAGCTTGCCGAAGATCCTGGGCACCTGGGCGCGCACGATGCCCGGCCCATTGTCCTCGACGATCACCCGGAACCGCTCTTCCTTGGTGGGGGCCTGGGCGCCTTTGCGCTTGGCGGCCTTCTCCGGTTCGAGTTCCAGGCTCGCGGCTTCGACCGTGCGACCGTTCCCGTTCCCGTTTCCGTTGACAGGAGCCACCTGCTGGATCTCCACCAGGATGTCGGGCAGGATCCCGGCCTCCTCGCAGGCGTCGAGGGAGTTGTCGACGGCTTCCTTGATGGTCGTCATCAGGGCCTTGGCCGGCGAGTCGAATCCCAGCAGATGTCGGTTCTTTGTGAAGAACTCGCTGATGGAAATCTCGCGCTGCTTCTTGGCCATGGACTGGGCCGTGGCGGCCTTGCGGGGTTTCGGCGTCTTGGATGTGGCGGGCATCGGCTCCGTCCTTTGCAGCCCGGGTGCTCTGGTGTGGCGCGAGGGGCCAAGACTAGGGGACGAACCCCTGAGGAATCAAGGATGGAGGCTGTATCGAGTTTGGAAAGACCAGCAGCAAGGCTGGTCTGAGGCGCTCTCGATGAAGGCAACCATCAACGGAACAAGGACTTGAGGTCGCCGAAGGTCGATTGCTCGGAAGACACGGGAACCGAGCAGGATACCGTCAGGCTGAAGGCGCCGTCGGGTTCGCTGTCGCCGCTCGCCGTCGAGATGTCCCAGATCGAGTCCACGCCGAGAAGCAGGGAAAGTTCGCCGCCGCTCTCGTTGATGTACGAGATGCTTTCCGGTTCGCTGGCCACGCCGCCGTCGGCGTACCCTAGGCAGACGGGGTCGGGGCCGCAGTCGTCGAAGAGCCAGAGCACCGCATCGAAATTGACGCTGCCCACCTGCACATCCAGCTCGGCGCGGTCGGGAAGGGTCAGCCTGAACCAGTCTTCGCCGCCGAAGGCCAGGTACGAGCCGCAGTCGGCCATGGTGACCAGGTTGGGCTGATCGAAGACGTTGCCGCCCATCACGACGTCGTCGCAAGCGACGTCGGTTGCCAGGTCGCAGGCCATCTGATCGAGCAGGCCTGGCTGGGCTGTCAGGGTGAGGTTGAAGGTTCCCGCAGCGCCCCGGTAGCCGTCGACGACCAGGTAGTAGGGCTCGGGGCGCGCCGGTAGCTCCGCCATGAACTGGGAGATGTGGGCGGCGAGGCAGGAATCGCTGTCGCAGTCCGAGAGCAGGAAGATGTCGAGATCGGCCAGGGGCGAGTCCAGGAATACCGAGAGCAGAACATTTTGGTCCACTTGGAGTTCGAAGACGGCTTCCGGACCGCTCTCGTCCCAGGGTTCGCAGGCGTAGGCGGCGACCAGGGAGGGGAGGCCGGTGGTGTCGCCGTGGAGGGTGATGTCGAGGTCGGCGGTGATTGTCTGGGAGAGGGCGGCAGCGCAGTCGGGGCGCGATGAGATGTTCAAAGGGTCTGCGGGACGGCGCTGGATGCTCTTTGGGTAGGCTATCAGCATTTCATCAGCGCTTGCGATGGATGCGGTCAACAGCATCATGATCGGCCAAAGCCACGTCAGGGAACTCCTGCATCGCTTTTCCGTTCGAGCTCGTCGTGGAGATTCGGCTTTGCCTGGAACCTGCATATCTAGTACCTTCCTCATCGCTTTTAGGGGTTCTGGAAACATAGCATGTCAAGACTTGAATAATCGGTTTGATCCGGTGCTGAACGGGAAGATGTTCAATGTACCTGGAACATTTCGGACTCTACACTGCGCCCTTCTCGCTGGTTCCTCACCTGCGATTCGTTTATCTGTCAACCGCCTTCGAAGAGACCATGGCCCATCTTCTCTACGGTTTGGAGGGTGGCGAGGACATCATTCTGATCACCGGCGAGATCGGATCAGGTAAAACACTTGCTCTTCACAACCTAGCCAACAATATCAAGGGACAATACCAAGTCGTTATTGTCAATAAGACCCAGGTTCAGTTCAATGAGTTGATTAAATTGGTCCTGGCCGAACAGGACATCGCCGTTCCCGCCGGCTCCGACCGGGCCGATCTATTGATGGCCTTGACCCAGCACATGAAAGCTCTGGGCCGCGACGGCGTAAGGCTGCTACTGATTATTGACGAAGCCCAGAATCTAGACGTCTCCACCCTGGAGGGCGTGCGACTGCTCACGAATCTTGGCCCCGGCGAGGATCAGCGCATTCAAATCATCTTCGCCGGACAGCCTGGGCTGCGCAAGAAGATCGACCTGCCCGAGCTGGCTCAGGTCCGCCAGCGTATCCGGGTCCACTATCATCTCGAATCCTTGTCGGCGAAAGAGACCGCCGCCTACATCGATCATCGGATGCGTGTGGCGGGATGTGAGCACCGAACATTCTCTCCTGAAGCTGTAGACGTGATCCACCGCCGGAGTTGCGGGGTGCCGCGGCTGGTCAACATCCTCGCCGATAAAGCCCTTCTGGCCTGCTATGTCGACGGCGAGCATATGGTCAAGTCGGCGCATGTTCCCGAAGAGGATCTTGCTCTTTCGCTACCGGGCGATCTTCAGGGAGCGATGCTTGCCGCTCGGTCATCTGAACCTGTGTCGCCCGGTCCGCAGGGAGCATGGAGTAGCGATCCCAAGCAGGAAGAAGTCATCGAACCAGGTCCACCGTCCCGATCTTCGGAAGTTGATGGTGCTCATGGGGATAGGGGAGAGTCTAGTACCTTCCGCGGAAACCTTCGCCTCTTGCTGATCGCCGCTGCGGCCTTGGCAGTGATCGTTATCTCATTCGGAACGTGGCAATCCCGCCGGGGGGCAGCTGACACCGCACCAGCTTTTTCCGTTTCCGACTCGGTCGTCGTGGAGACTGTGTCGCCCGCGTTGTCGGCGTCCGACAGCCAGTTTGCAGGGGCTCTTCCTGACTCTGTGGTCGATCCTTCGATGCCGGTTTCTCAGACGGATCCCGAGATCCTGGTCGCTGATACGGTCATCGACACGGCTCGTGCCGTGAGTGAGGAGGAGTCGTCATCTCTTGATGAGCAGGCTTCCGGACGCGAGGGCGGTGATCGTTCCATTGCAGAGACCGGTTATGTTCTAGACCTTGTAGGTCCCTGCATCCATGTAGCCTCCTTCTTGACGATCGATCATGCCGAGGTGATGCGTGACCAGCTATCACATGTCAGCGATCGAACGGCGATCCTGAGGGTGGCGATCGCCGAGAAAACTTGGTTCCGCGTATACTCCGGTCCTTGGGACTCGATGGAACAGGCCCAACGCAACGAAGCGGCGATTCGTGAATCACACGTCAGCGATTGGACACTGCTCGTCATGCTGAAATGAGAAAGAAACAGCGTAATAGTAGATGAATCCGTACGTTGACGTGAAGTGGTTTTCATTCTATCTTGACAATCCCGCACCGTGCTTCAGTCTTCGAGGAGATCAAACGGGATCCTGGCTAAAGACCTTCAGAGAACAGCCGAAAACGTATCAGGGGAGCCGCTGGGATGTTCACTCAGTGATTCTGTCTGTCCTTAGTGCGAACGGCTGAAAGAAGATACCCGTGACTCCAGAGGGTGAAGACGCATGACAGATATCTACAAAGCTTATAAGAAGCAGGTGGTTGGCCTTCCCGAAATGGCTGACCGGCTTCAGCGGGCAGGTAGCTTGCGACTTTACCCCGCGCCGATCGAATCCCAGCAGGAAGAATTCGCAAAGTTGAGCCACCGTCTCCTTAGTCTGAAGACGGACCTTAGGGGTTCTGTGATCTCTGTTGCATCCTCAATGTCGGGAGAGGGTTCCAGTTTTGTGTCTTACAATCTTGCCACATTTCTGGGTCTGGTCTTTGAGCAGAAGGTGGTCTGGATCGACGGGAATTTCCGTTCTCCGCAGAGGAAGCTTTTGGATTACGATGGCGTGACGTTCGCCGAACTGCTGCGTGATCCAACGTTGGCGGACGTTCTGCCTTGCCGGCCATCCAACGTGACCCTGGTTCCTGGGGGCACTGAACTGCGGGCCGAACGGGCCAGTTTCGCAGACAGGAATTACTTGGATCTCGTGGCATCCTTGGCATCCAGGTTCGATTTCGCCTTGATCGATCTGCCCCCCGTCCTGGAGAGCCAAGACGCGGCTCTCATGGCGCAGAAGACCGATGGTCTGCTTCTGGTGGTCGCCCACCGCGAGCTGAAGCGGGAGTCCATTGCAAGTGGTATTAAGTCTCTTGAGGAGGTCGGCGTGAACCTCCTTGGTGCTGTTATGAACCGCAGGGAATTCGACCTGCCCAAGTTCATCCACAAGCGGATTTAGGGAGCGGAATGATGCTCGGATTGAGGAGACTCACAGCATTGTCGGCCGCGTTGACGGCCACCGTGGTCCTGATGGGATGTGCGGGCACGCGGACGGCGGGTCTGCGCAGTCATTTCGTCGAGTTTGATGACCAGCAACGGAGCGAGTATCAGACAGCCAAGCCGGGCGAATATCAAATCCAGGAAGGCGATAAGCTGGCGGTCGTCTTTTCATACATTGAGGATCTCAACCAGCGTGAGTTGATCGTGCTTTCTGATGGATCGGTGACCCTGCCGGGAATCGATAGAGTTGTTGTGGCGGGACGCACGGTAACTGAAGCAGATTCGATCATAACGAGCAAGTACGCCGAGTCGTATAAGAATCCCGACCTCTCCATCCTCGTCGAGGAGACCCAGGGGCGCCGAGTCTATGTCATGGGCGAGGTCATCAAGCCGGGCCTTTATTCGGTCCCTCATGGGGGCATTGATATCTTGAGTGCTATCGGAGCCGCCGGCGGCTTCAACAAAGATGCCAAAAAGTCCAATACGGTCCTGGTTCGCATGACCGAAGACGGCTATTTCTGTCAGGAAATCGATCTTTCCCACTTCCAAACAATCGCTGGAATTTCCAGTGTCGGCGTGAATCTTGAGACATACGATGTCATCTATGTGCCGCGCTCAAGAATTGGCGACTTTTCCTACTTCTCGACCGAGGTGCTTGGGGGTATCCTGAACATAACGCGCATCGTATCGGATGTTCGATACATTGAGAGCGGTCTCTACAGGAGGTGATGGAGTGGCTGTCGCTCCCGTGAACAACGGTACTTCGCTAAGAGAGTCGGGTCTCTCCCTCAGAGACGTCGTCGTTACTCTCTATAGGCGCAAGTGGGTCGTTGTCGCGGTGGCATTGCCGATCATCATCGCCGGTGGTTTGGCACTTTTCAACCAGACGAGTTCCTATCTAGCTGCTGCACGAGTCCTCGTCGAACTCGCGAATGTCGATCAGCCTCGCTGGAACGTGAGCGGTCGCAACATCGACTACGACAGGGAATTGAGTACGTTCTTCAATATCGCCATGAGCGTTCCGGTCGCGGAAATAGCGGCAGCGAGCCTGGAAGACTCCATCCCTGTGATTCGTGATATGGATCCCAATTATGCCGACCTTCAAAATGCGGGGGATTTGAAGAATTTCCTCATGGGGCATACCAATGTCACGGTAGTCGGAGAGTCCCGGATCCTTGAATTTCAGGTCAACGCCCCTTACCCCCGCCTAGCACTCATGTGTGTCGGTGCAATGCGCGATGCCTTCGTCGACTATCAGATCCACGGGGGGAAAAACAGCCAGGCCCTGGTCTATTACGAAGAACAGATTGCTGTGGTTCGTTCTCAAGTCGATTCACTGTTGGCGGAACGAGCTGCGATTCTCGAACGGGCCGGCTACTCAGAACTGCGTGAGGAATTACGTCTCGAGGCAGGGAGCCTGATCAAGGCCGAGTATGAACTCGTGCTCGCTCGCGGGGCTCGCCGTGCTGTCGAAATCGAATACCAGGGACTCCTTGCTGCGCTTCAGGACGACCCCCGACAGTTTCCCATGGGCAAGAGCGAAAGTCTCAGTGCTACGTTGGTCTATTGGCGGCGACTAGTCGGCGAACACGAGGACAAGTTGAACGGGCTACTGTCGGTTCACACGCAGAACAGTATTCCTGTGATGCAGCAGAAGGAGCTTCTCGATACCGCCCTCGCGAATCTTCGCCGTGAAGAAGCGGCTTATGTGGAAAGCGTCTGGATCAACCTCGAGGGACTCCGCTCCAAGGAAAGCATGATGGCCGATCTCGTTGGCGATTTCGAGGTTCGCAGACGGAATGCGCCCAAGGCTTACTACAAGGTGTCGATGATTGATGCTGAAACCACGTCCATGCGCGATCTCATGGAGATGCTTCAGGGCAAGTTGGGTGAAGTGCGTGTGGCTCTTCAGGCGGACGAACGCGTCAGTTCCATCGTTTCACTGACCCAGCCCGAGTTGGCACAGTCGTTCAGTGGCGGCAAGTCACTGATGTATTTTGCGATGCTAGTATTCTTCGCCCTGGCATTGGGAATCATCGTGGCCTTCCTGTTGGAGATCGTCGATCACAAGATCTCGAGCCCCAGGGATATTGAGGAGTATCTCAAGCTGCCGGTGTTCGCGAGCATTCCCAAGGCGGAGTGACGTGTTACGGCGCTTGTCGCTCACTAGGCCCACTGAGAGCTCACACGACGGCTTTGTGCGGGATAGGCAGAACAATAAGGTTATGCTCGGGTTTCTGTTCGTGGCCATTCTTCTGATCTGCCACGTGCTGATCAGCAAGCTGGGGATTGCTGCCTTTACTCTGTTCTTGGTTCTGTTGTTTTTCGGGCTGCTGTACGCCTTCGTTTCCTTCCGTTTCCTTGTTGTTCCGTTCACGGTCGCTATTCTCTCGGTCGGCGGATTCCGTTTTCTCTGGTCCGTCTCCATGCCAGGACTACCGGATCTCTATATCGACCGCGTGGCGATGATCTGGCTTGTCGCCGTGTTTTCCGTGAAAACCGTCGCTGAACGTAAGACCCTGCGTGCTCCCTTCCTGCTCGACATCCTTCTCGTCGTGAACGCCCTCTATCTGGCTGTGTCTTTCCTTCTGAATGATTCCACCTACTTCAGCCTCTGGACGAGAAGTTATCTCGTGCCGTATGCCGCGTATTTCATGGCCAAGAATATCGTGGTCACTCAGCGGTACATGAGGTTCTTGTTGATCCTGCTCGCCACCCTCGGCATGTACTATGCAGTGACATCCATAGCGGAAAAATTCTCGATCACCCAACTCATCTGGCCCAAGTCGATTCTCTACATCCAGACGATGTGGTGGGGGCGCTCCAACGGTCCTTTCTCCCATGCACCTCTGTTCGGAACCGTTCAGGGCATGATTCTGCCCGTCTACCTCTACTTGATCGCGACAGCCAGGAACAAACTCATTCGGGTATTCAGCTATCTCATGCTGGCGATGGGGCTTACCGGACTGTACTTCACATATACTCGCGGATCCTGGCTTGCCGGCATCGTTGCGCTTCTGGTCACCATCGCATTGAACCGACGTCATTACCTGAAGATCAGCGCCCCGGCAATCGCCCTGTTGCCGCTGATCGCCGTGTTCGTGCTGGGTGCCGGCAACGATAAGATGATGAAGGACCGGGTCGACGACGATCAGACCATCACCGCCCGGCTGGGGACGGCGGTCACGGCCATCCGGATGTGGCAAGATCATCCCATTTTCGGCGTCGGCTTCTTCCGGTATCGCAATGTGAGGGACCAATACATCGATCCGGTCGAGGTCCCGGTCTACGGCACGATTCGGTTCGCCAACTTCCGCCATACATCGATTCACGATATCTATCTCGGACCCCTGGCCGAAACCGGCTTGGTCGGGACTTTTCTTCAGCTTGCCATATACATCCTGATCATAAGGGCGATTGTCAGACATGTACGGAGGCGGGACGTACCGCCTCACTTCAGGCTGTTTCTCCTGCCTGTGTTCACTGGGCTCTCTGTAGGGTATCTAGTCGGTGGTATATCCATCGATTACCGCTTCTTCTCCATGGTGGGAACGATGTTCTATTCGGCGGCCGGGATCGTCTATGGATATAACGGCAGGGTCGCTGTGTCGTCAGAGTCCAACATCGTCACCGATGAAAGATGGCTAGATGATGAAGCCTAAAATCTGCTTCGTCTCGATGCCGATCTACCCCTTGCTGGAGAATTCAGAATCCAGCCGTTTTTGCGGCGGCGCGGAGCTCCAGCAGCTGTTGATCGGGAGCGAGCTCGCGGCGCGGGGTTATCCGATCTCCTATGTGACGCTCGACCATGGCCAAGGTCCCGAATGTCAACTGGGACCCTTTCGCGTCTTGGGGGCCTACAGGCCAGGAGCCGGTCTTCCCATGCTGAAGTTCTACTATCCGCGCTGGGGGGGCATCATGAAGGCCCTTCAGCGTGCCAATGCGGATGTCTATTACATGCGAGGCGCAGGTTTTCTGTTGGGCCCGATCGTGATGTACGCCAGGCGGAACGGGAAACGTGTGGTCTTCGCCGGAGCATCGGATACCGACTTCGATCCCAAGGCCCGGCATTTCAGATTCGCCCGGGATCGGTTCTTGTACTGGTGGGGCTTGCGGCGCACCGACGCTGTCGTAACGCAGAATCAACACCAGGCCGCGTGTGCGAAGAAGTTGCTTGGTGTCAAAACCCAGGTCATCCACAACGCGTTGCCCACACATGCCAAGGAACTCAGCAAGCAGGAGGATGTCCTGTGGGTGGGCAACATCCGTCCGAAAAAAATGCCGGAACGGTTTGTGGATCTGGCCGCAGCCTTTCCCGAACATTCTTTCGTGATGGTCGGCGGCATTGCTGACGAGTCACGCTATCCGGAAGGGCCGTCCACAACGTCAGGCCTGCCTGCTCATTCGTTGCCGAACTGCAAGTACACCGGGTATCTTGCGCCGGCCGAGGTCGAGGACCGGTATGCCAGGGCCCGTGTCCTGGTCAACACCTCCGACGTGGAGGGTTTCCCCAATACGTTCCTCCATGCCTGGTCCTGGGGCGTGCCGGTCATCACCTATGTGGATCCTGATTCCATCGTCGAGAAGAACCGCCTCGGATGGGTCGTCTCATCTCCGGACGAGATGAGCACAGTCCTTGCCAGAGTTCTTGACGGAACACTTCAAGCGTCACCGGAGAGAATCGCTGCGTTTTTCCGTGCGGAGTGCATGACCGAACACCAGGTCGACCGTTACGAGTCTGTATTCGCGGAGTTTTCAGGTCCTTAAGGACCGGCTACAGGCATCGCCGCGACGAAAAGGGCTTTGCCTGCCTGTGTGTTGACTGCGACCAGAGCTCTCGGCGTGCTGCCTGGGGATCGTCAGAAGTTGAATGGAGAGTTTCGATTCATGTGCGGTATTGCTGGCATTCTCCTTGGATCGGACCAACGGATTCCGTTGGGTGATATGGAGCTGCGTCTGAACGCCATGGCCTCTGCGATGCGCCATCGTGGCCCGGACGACTCGGGTGTGGAAGTCATATCAAAGGCGGGCCTGGCCTTCGTTCGTTTGTCGATCATCGATCTCGCCGGCGGTCACCAACCGATGAGCAGCCCATGCGGGCGTTATACGATCGTGTTCAACGGTGAAATCTACAATTTCCGCGAGCTGCGTAGGACGTTGCAGGTCTCCGGCAGGAGCTTTGCGACCCAGAGCGATACGGAGGTCCTGCTCGCCATGTATGAAGAATACGGCGAGGGGATGCTCGAACAACTCAACGGTATGTTCGCATTCATGATCCACGACCGTGACCGGGACTCGTTGTTCGGTGCGCGGGATAGGCTGGGGATCAAGCCTATGTTCTACGCCCCGGCGCAGGGCGGAATCGTGTTCGGCAGCGAGCTGGGCTGCATCCGTGCTTCGGGTTGCTTGGATCTTAGGATGGATCCCACAGCTTTCTCCGACTATCTCAGCTTCGGATTCGTATGTGCCCCGAGGACGATATTCGAAGGTGTCGAGGCCCTGCCTCCGGGACATTGCATTCGTTTCCGCAAGGGTGAGATCACCACGCAGCGGTACTGGGGAGTGCAGGCTGAGGATTCCGCGCCTAGCACCATGGGCGAAGCCGTGGAGTCGCTCGACCGCCTGCTGCATTCGGCCGTAACCATGCGGACGGTTGCCGATGTCCCCCTGGGTGCGCTGTTGAGCGGAGGGATCGACTCGGGCCTGATCACGGCGATGCTGGCCCGTTCATCCGGTAGCAGAGTGCGCACATTTTCGATCGGATTTGAAGATGGCAACTTCAACGAGTTGCCGTGGGCGCGACGGGTTGCTGAGATGTATGAAACCGAACACACGGAGATCATCTGTCAGCCCCGGGTTCGCGAGCTCGTAGAGAACCTCGCCGTAGCGTATGGCCAGCCTTTCGGTGACTCGAGTGCAGTTCCGTCCTTCATGGTATGCCAGGAGGCCCGACGCCACGTTACGGTGGCCTTATCAGGGGACGGAGGAGACGAAGTGTTCGCTGGTTACAGGCGATACGCCGATCTTCTGCAACGCCCCCCATCTCCGTTGCACGCCGGGTTCCACCTCGCTCATAGAGTGCTGCGTGGGATTCTGCCGCCCGTCACCAAGGGAATGAACAGGTTGCGCCGAGCCGGCATGGGAGATAGGGACCGCCAGGTCGATGCATTGACGCTGCTCGCCGACAATTACAAGCACTGGTTGGCCGGGCCGCGCCTGGCGCCGGTGCTTTCCGCGAGGTCCAGCCTCGAGATTGCACGCATGGCGGGCGGTCCGTTCGAGGACGAGGGCGGCTTACGACGCTTCCAGCATCAGGACATGGAAGTGTATCTTCCCAACGACATCCTCGAGAAGATGGATCGGGCGAGCATGCTCAACTCGCTGGAAGTGCGGGTTCCGATTCTGGACCACCGCATTGTCGAATTCGGTCTGAATCTCCCAGTCGAGCTCAAGCATGACGGCACTCAGGGCAAACTCGTACTACGGGAACTCGGCCGCAAGTTGTTGCCGGAAGGGCATCTCGACAAACCCAAGACGGGGATCTCCATTCCACGGGAACGCTGGCTTCGCGAGGAGCTTCGTGAGCTGGTCGAGGACAGCCTTCTCCATTCGCGTCTGGCCCAGGACGGCTGGCTGCGCCAATCCGCCCTCGACACGCTCGTCGGATCCCACATGCGAGGGCGGTCAGAAGCCGGCTCACTGTGGCTCTTGATGATGGCTGAGCTGTGGTATCGCGATGCGGCAAGGCATGATGTCATCGTCGACGACGAGACGATCGTGAAAGAACAGGGGCGCGAAGGGGAGAAATGCTAAACAAGTCCTTGTATTTGTTCATCGCCCAACTCTCTGGCTACGCGACCAGGATGATGTTGCCGATATTCCTTGTCAGGACCTTGACCAAGGCCGAGTACGGTTCATACAGCCAGTTTTTTCTCGTCGAGGCTTTGATCGACACCTTCTTCCAAATGGGCTCGAATCAGGCCCTCTATTACTTCGTGCCGAGGGATGAAAAAAACGCCGGAGCCTATTTTCTCAACAGCCTCTTGCTGAACATCGTTCTGTTCACCATCGGGAACTCGCTCATCGGTGTATTCCGCCATACTGCGGCCGATATCATGGGTATGCCGGTCATCGTCGATCTGTATTGGCAACTGTTCGGTTACACGATGATCCTCATGATGGGCACCTCTGCCGAGTGCTACCTGATCTCGCGCAATTATGTGAAGCAGGGTGCCATCTTCATCTTCCTGCGACATTTCATAGTCAGCATCATCACCCTTTGGGCCGCATACAAGTTCCGCAGGGTGGACATGATCATTTCGGCTCTCGTGGCGGCCCGGACCCTCAGCGTCATCGGCGTTCTGATCTATATCCACTTCAAGATGAACGGCTTCAGGGCGGAGAAGTACTTCACCAAGTTCTGGGACCAGTTCAAGTACGGAGCCATGCTCGGCATGGGCGGAATCATGTGGGCCTTCCTGATGAGGCTCCACCAGGTCGCCGTCACGAAAACCTATGATATCGAAACGTTCGCCGTCTATTCCGTCGGGTTGCGACAGATCCCCGTGCTTCAGTATTACAGCCAATCCGTATCATCCGTGGTCATGAGTGAAGTCGCCAGGTTCGAGAAGAGCGGAGAGTGGGACAAGATTCGCGATCTTTGGAATCGGGTCCTGGAGAGGATGTACGGTATCGGCATCCCGATCACCGTGTTCTTCCTGCTCCTCTCCAAGCCGCTCGTGGTTACGCTGTTCACTTCGGAGTATGCCGAGGCCGTGCCGATCTTCAGGATCAACACGATCGGCATGTTGTATCTCGTGCTGAACCCGACCATCATCCTCAGAGCCATGAACAGGAACGACATCACACTCAAGGTCCAGGGCGGATTCCTGGTCCTCGCACCACTGCTGTTGTATGGGGGCTATCGTCTGGGGGGCATGGTCGGCATCATCGCGGCCCATGCCGTCCTGCTGCTGGGCGTTCGAGTGGCCTGCCACGCCGTTCTCAACCGGATCGTGAAGACGCGGTTGCCCTACTTCGTGTCGTTGCCGAGGATGATTGCGTTCTACAAGCATAGCTTCAGAAAGGCCTGGCAGATGGGCGTCAGCAGGATCGCAATCATCAGAGGAAGGGCCTAGACCTCGGCAAGGAACTCTTCGAGGGATGGCGGTGGGGACGCGAAGTTGTCAGGCGGACGGGGCTATCCGCCGAGAACCTTTCGCAGCTTCGCAAATGTGAAGGGCTTCCTCGAACGGAACAGCATGTTGAACAGCCGGGGCGGCAGCAGGAACAGATAACCCAACAGCGAAGGCCATTGGGAGATCGGCAGCCGCCGGATCTCCGCCGTGTAGCCCAGCCGGGTCATCGGGCCGGCCGCGACCTGCTCGACGATCCATTGCTCGGCCACCGACAAGGATCCCCGCCAGCGTTCCAGGGATTGTTGGTTGATGCCCTTAGCCGCGTAGTCGTCCTTGACCGCGATGTAGGAAGAATTCTGTCGTCCCACCTGAAGCATGCCTTCGTGGAATTCCAGTCCGATGAATCGACAGAGCTTGCGAATGCTCTTTTCAGGATTGCCGACGAGGTGTTCGTAGTGCATTCGCATGACGTCGCCGTGCCATGAACGATCCGCCGCTCCGACGGCGGTGTTCATGTAGCGCTTCCAGAGCAGGGAGTTGATGATCGGGTTGTAGCGGTTCCGGTAGCTGCTGATGCCTTTGCGCACGTAGTTCTTGTACGAAGCCAGGTAGGCGCGCGGATCGCGGACGACGGTGATGAATTTGGCCTCCGGATACCACGATTTGAGCAGGTCCATATACAGGATGTCCTGCGGCGAGCTGTCGCCCCAGACAGTTTTGCCGTGGATGGCGGCTTCGAATTCGAGATAGCCCCGGAAAAGATCGGCGTAAGTCACAGGTGAAGGGCCGGCGGTCTCGATGAGCTTAGCGATGGAAGCTTCGAGGTCGTCCGTTGCGCCCCCCCACTTGGTTTCGGTCAAGAGGTGCCTAGCGGCCGATTTTAAAGTTTCGGGCTCCAGCTCGGGCCGTTCGCCGAAACGGTCGAAGATGCGCTCACAGAAATGGACTTCGTCATAGATATGAATGTCGGGGTGCAGGGTGAGGATTTCCCGGATCAGGGTGGTTCCGGTTCGTGGAGCGCCGACGATGAAAACAGGGCCAGGATGTTTCGGTGACATGGATACCTCGATCCAGAAAACCACAACCGTTCTCGGGATGGACGAATCGCCTCCCGAATCTGCTTCCCAAACGACAAACGGGGAACATGTTAGCCTGAGGACAGCCCCTTGACCAATAGAATCAGACACCTCACAAAAATTGGTGGTGCGCATTCCACTCAAATGGCTTCGGCTGACATCGTACCACATGGAAAACAACAGCAAAAAAGTCTTATATATGATGAATCGCAACGATTGACTCCTTGAATGTTCGGGAGTAAACTGCTAATGAAAATAAGATTTCAAATTACAGAATGTAACTATATCTGGAGGTTAAGCTGTGATTATTCTAGTTCTGCTTATTCTCGTTTCCATGTGTTTTCCGACTTCCACTCTTGGTCGGGATGCAGAGACTGCACGCTGGTTCGGTCATGATTTCGTGTTCTGCTTCATCACGGATGATGCCAGAACATCGAATCTCGTCTGGGCGGACACGGCTCAAACAATGGGATTCCGATTCACCATCGCGGCGAATATCAAACGCAGCAAGGATCAGGCTCCCAACGTGCTCACATTGGAGCAGCTCCACGAACTGGCCGAGGACGGATTCGAGATCGCGAGTCACGGCTACAGCCATGGAGATATCGGTGTTCCCTCGGAATGTCCCGCGCCTCCGCGGGGATCGCTCATGGGATATTTTCTCTGCGAGAACCAGGATCCGATCGAAGCGATGACGGCGCTTCATGTAGAAATCGAAAGAGATTCGATCACGGATCTCTGCGATTTTGCAGCAGGATCCATCACGACGTTGGCCTATCCCCGTCATCGTCATGGCAAAGCACTCATCGATTCTCTGATCTCCGAGGGCTTCATTGCGGCGAGGACGGGAGGCAGCGGGGATTATTCCATCAACAGCTACGGAGAATTCGATACGCGGGCGAGGAACGGTTGGGACGAAGGCATAAGCCTATTTCGGGTGCCTCTGACCATCTCCGATTCCAGTCTCTTCGGTAATCACAGCGCCAGCTCGCCGGTTCACTGGACCTATGAGCAGTTCTACGCGGCGGCCATGCCGCTCATCGCGAACGCCCGTCAGAAGGGCGGCATGTTCATCGTCTATTCTCACCATCTCGGCGATGACGACGATTCCTACGGCGATGTCAACTACGGCAGCGGCGGCATGACCAACCTGGATCTCGCCTGGATCGTCGATCTGGTCCGCGACAACGGCGGTGTCGTCATGCCTTTCGGGGATGCGGCGGCCTATTACCGAGCGCGGACATCCATGATCGGATTGGACGGGGACTACGTCTGGATGCCGGATATCACATCCGTGGATCCTGTCCCGGGGCCGGGCGTTCCGACTCTCAGTGCGTGGCCAAACCCCTTCAATCCCAGCACTCAGATCGAGGGAGACGTATCCGCCGACGGGGAGTTGTCTCTCGACGTTTTCGATCTTCGCGGCTCTCGCGTCACGACGTTGGCCGCAGGGTTCCATCATGCAGGCCTGCATCGATGGAACTGGGACGGCAGGAACGGCGCGGGCGATCGTGTGCCCGCAGGAGTCTACCTGTTGCGATTGCAGACAACGACGGGCTCCGCCGTATCGCAGGTGATGATGATCAAGTGATCCGAGGGGTGAGCCGGTCGAGCTACAGCATCTCCGAATAGATCTGTTCCAGCTTTCGGATCTGGGGCTCCAGCCGGCAGTCGCGCAGCGCTTTTTCCACAGCGGCTTGACCCAGCTGTTTGCGGAGCTCGTGACTTTCGATGAGCTTGCCGAGCGCTGTGGCCAGGCCCTCGAGATCGTTCTCCGTGGTCAGGAACCCGTTGATCCCGTCGGTGATCATCTCGGGATTCCCGGCATGATAGGTTGCGACCACGGGGAGCCCGCTGGACATGGCCTGGATGAGGGTCCCCGGGATTCCCTCCTTCTGCCCGTCCTTGGTGGTGATGCTCGGCAGGACGAAGATATCGGCGTTCTTGTATTGATCCGGAAAGCGTTGCTCGATATATGGGATGACTCCGGTGAATTCGACCCGGTCCTGCCAGCCGTACTCGGCGATGAGCTGATCCAGCCTGGAGCGCAGAGGGCCTTTCCCGACGATCACGATCTTAAAACGGGTAATCCCGGTCCCCCTCTTTTCCCACAACCTCAGAGCCTGCAGCGCATTGTCCTGTGCTTTCTTGATGTTCAGGCTGCCGCACATCAGGATGCTGACAATGTCTTTTTTCTCATAGCTCCGTTCAGGAAAAACAAAACGGTCGGTATTGATGCCGTGATAGTGGATGGAGATCTTCTCCGGTGGGCAGCCAAGAGCGATGAGGTCACGGTTCATGTCCTCCGACATGGCTAGAAAGCGGTCCATCTCGTCGATGGCCGGCTTGAGGTAGTGGCGTCCGGCCCCCATGAACTTCTTCGGAAAAGACGACACATCATAGCCGTAGGTGGAAACCACAGCAGGGAGATTGGTCAGGAGTTTGACCCGGTGAAAGAACCGTGCTTCCGCCAGGTAGTGGAAATGCAGGAGCGACACCCCTTCACGTTGCAGCAGATCAGCGATCCAGCGTGCCGAGGTCGCCGGCAGATAGCGGGCGGTCTTGTAGCACAGACTGTCCAGCCTGCGGGCGCCGGGCGGGAGGAGTTCCTGCAGGGCGTAAACTTTGTCGGACGGGTAGGTGAGGTTTTGCATGCGGTGGTGGCAACAGACGATGGGACGGAATTCCTGCAGATTTTCGACCTGATCGTGAATGAACGCCTCGGTCGGGTGCAGAAACCCCCGTATGAAATGAGCTACAACCCTGGATCGCATCGAGACCTCCGCAAAAATCCAAAAAATGGGGGGTTCCGTACCCTCGGCAGCGATGTCCAAAAAGCTTCAAACTCCACCCTATCGGCTACTTTGGACTATCATGACCAGTTGTGCCTATCGTTTATTCCGCTCGCTCCCCAAAAGAAATGACGTGTGATCCATCGACAATGATTATCTTGGACCAAAGCTCGGATTTAACGGTGAAGGGGTCATGTCTTCGGCCGATAATCCTGCTTGACCGAGCAGTCTCTCCGACTGACTGGAATACTGGAATATCGCCCTGGATCGGCGGATGTCGTGTTGTTTCCTGATCCTGCGTCAGGATGAACAGCTCTTGGCCGCGGTTTGGGCGAATGGAAAGGCAAGTTGATGAGTGTCAGTGAAAACTTCCGAGGCAAGCGTGTTCTGATCACCGGTGGTCTCGGGTTTCTGGGCAGCAACCTGGCGCGCCAACTCGTCGAGTTCGGAGCAGACGTCGTCCTTCTTGATGCCATGTTGCCTCTCTACGGAGGCAATGAATACAACGTGGCGGACATCCGGGACAAGATCACCGTGGAAATCGGGGATGTCTGTGACAAGGCAACGGTGGATCGGCTGGTTAAGGGCTGTCATTTCATTTACCACTTCGCCGCCCAGGTCAGCTATATCGACAGCATTGCCGATCCCTGGCGGGATTTGGAACTGAACTGCGCCGGACTGCTGAATGTCCTGGAGGCCTGCCGAGAATACGCTCCGGAGGCGAAAATCGTTTTCTCCAGTTCGCGAATGGTGCTGGGAAAGCTCGAGTACAACCCGGTCGACACGAAACACCCCACCCAGCCGCTGAGCCTGTATGGCACGCACAAGCTCACCTGCGAAAAATATTGCGCGGTGTATCATCGCACCTATGGACTGTCCACGGTCGTGCTCCGGATTTCCAACCCCTACGGTCCCCGACAGCAGATGAAGCACAGCAAGTACTGTATTCTGGGCTGGTTCATGCGTCAGGCCATGGAGGACAAGGAAATCACCATCTTCGGTGATGGGAATCAGATACGGGATTACGTCTACGTTTCCGATCTGGTCTTCCAGTTCCTGCGCGCCGCCGTGACCGACGAAGCCGTCGGAGGCGTGTTCAATGCAGGGTCGGGTGTCGGAAGTCGGTTCGTCGATGCCATCGAGATGGTGGTGGACATTGTAGGCAAAGGGAAGATCAAGCATTTGCCCTGGCCCAAGGACTATGAAAATATTGAAACCGGCGGGTTCGTGGCGGACATGACCCAGGAGAAGAAGATATTCGGCTGGAACCAGGGTGTTGATCTTCGTGAGGGCTTGAAACAGATGTGCGAGTATTACACCGCACATTCAGGACATTACTGGTAATAACCAGAATCAGATCACTCGATATGATCGCTCGATGTGGAGGACGTCGGTGGCGTCGTCCCGATCACCTCGGCGATGATCTCGTCCCAGAGATCGAGGATCGCCGCAAGACGATACCGATTTCTGATCTGTTCCGCTCCGGCTCCCAACCTGGTCCGCAACTCCTGGGAACGGGCGAGTTGGAGCATGTGTTCGGCGAGGGCATCGGCATCGTCGACAGGAACGAGGAGACCGTCCTCGCCGTCCGTGATGAGGTCCGCTGGACCACTGGGACAATCGGTCGATACGACGGGTAGGCCCGCAGCCATCGCCTCGCAGAGCGCATTTGGAAAGCCCTCGCTGTGGGACGAGAGAACGAAGACGTCGGCGGCCTTGAGCCAGGGCCAGGGATTTAGGACTCGGCCTTGCAGTCGGATCGTGTCGCCAAGCTCCGACGCCTCGATGATCTGCTCGAGTTCTGCGCGGGAATCTCCCTCTCCAAGAATGATCAATTGCCAAGCGGACTCAAGACCATGCACCTGGGCCATGGCTCGGATCAGCACGTCGAACCCTTTCTGGGGGTGAAGCCGGCCCACAGCCAGAAACGTCGGCCGATCGAAGGTAACGGGATCATCGGCGCCGGGGTCGGTACTCAACCCGAAGACCGGGTTGGGGGCGACCCTGACCCGCCTGGGTGCCATGGGCTCGAATCGCTGGGCTGCGGTCGGTGTCTGGGCTACCAGGGCGTCCGTCCAGCGGTAGGTCCAACGGCGTAGTCTTGACCAGAGCGGCCCGATATCCACGATACTGGGATCGAGACGCTCGGATACGATCACAGGTACGCCCAGGCCCCGCGTGGCGATCAGGGCCAGGATATTCGTGTAATTCAGAAAACTGACGACGACGTCGGGGGAGTTGAACTTGACCTGCCGTCGGATCCGCTTCACGATTTCGATCTGCCGTCCCAGGCCGCCGCGGCGTGGATCGACCGATTCGACCTTCACGCCCGGCTCGAGTGCGTAGTCGGGAGCGCGCCCTCCGTCGTGGGTCGTCAAGATGGTGACATCCCAGCCTTTTCCGCTCCAGGCGTTGGCGAGGGTGCTCATGACGCGTTCAGCGCCGCCTGAGCTCAGGGAGGAAATGACGAGGGTCAACCGCATGGGAGTTCTCCGAGGCCGGAATGAATGACGCCGAGGTGGACGAGCGGAAGAGGCAACTCCGGATCCGGCGAATGATACATGGTGAAGAGAGGGAGACAAGATTGAATAAAGACGCGGCTGACGAGCGGAGCCTGCCACGTGTGGCCCAGGTCGTCGAAACCCTCACCATGGGTGGAGCGGAGAATCTGGCGGTCCGTATCGCCAACGGACTGGCCGCACGCGGTTATGAGGCCCATCTCGTCGTCGTCACGGGGCCGGGTGTGCTGAGCGACCGTGTCGATTCCGCCGTCAAGCTTCATTACCTCGGCTTCGAGCGCAGCTCGATCCGCAATCCTTTCGCTTTCGTGCGTTCTCTCTTCGACGGACGCCGTCGGCTCGGCGGGCTGCTCTCCAAGCTGAACGTCCACGTAGCCCAGACCCATCTCCCCGGAGCGAATTTCCTCGGTCTCCTGCTCACATACGGGACCGGAATGCGTGTCGTACCGACGGTCCACAACAACAGGGAGTTCGACTACGGCGACAAGGACAACCCTCTGTTGCTCCGGCTCCGGAAATGGGCCTACGGAGCCATGATTTCCCGTTGTGTGGGCATGGTGGCCGTATCCCGGGCCGTCAAGGCCAGCCTCGAGGCCGAGCTGGGCACGAGTCCTGTGGAAGCGGAGCGGATCCATGTCGTGACCAACGGAGTTAGCCTGCCGGATCCGCTGCCGGAGCATGAGGTCAGGGAGATCCGGGCCCGTTACGGCATAGCAGACGGAACGGTCTTCGCGTTGAGTGCTGGACGGTTATCGGAACAGAAGAACTTCGCCGATCTGGTCCGGGTGGCGGCCCTGCTTCGGGATCGTGGCTGCACGGTCCATTTCGTCGTGGCCGGCGAAGGCCCCCTGCACGATGAATTGGAGACTGCGATCTCGACGGTGGGTCTCGGCTCAGTCGTGACCCTGGCCGGCAACGTCGTGGATCTTGAACGCGTGATGGGCGCCGCCGACGTCTTCGTCACGACATCGTTGTGGGAGGGGCTGCCCCTTGTCCTGCTCGAGGCGATGGCGTGCGGATTGCCGTCGGTGGGTTTCGCCATCGACGGAGTGGTCGAGATCCTGTCCGACGGCGTGCAGGGACGGGTCGTGCCGGCCGGTGATGTCGTGAGCATGACTGATGCTCTCGAGACCGTGCTGACGAATGCCGATCTTCGCACCACATACGGAAACGCATCCCGTGAATTGGTCGGGAATACCTACAATTTCGAAACGCTTCTGGACAGGCTGGCTGATGTCTACGCTGCAGTCGTTGGCGATGGTGTGGAGGGATCGTGAATCGGTCTTTCGACCTGTCGGCGATCAGGGGACAAGCCGGTCGAGCAGGTCCGTATACGTCTTCTTATGATGCGGCCAGTTGAACTCCGTAAACCACCGGTCCTGAAGTTCGGCGGCGAGGCGTTTGGCTTCGCCGTAGTTCTCTCTCGCCCAGCGGATCTTGCGGGCGGTTTCCTCCGGTGTGGGTTCGTTGATGTACAGCGGATGATCGTTCCCGAAATAGTAGCGAACAGTCTTGGTGGGTGTGAAGACGGCCGGGATGCCGAAGGCCAGGTATTCCAGGAGCTTGGTCGGTAGCATGTAGTCGGTGCTCACCTCGTGCCGCGTCGGTATGACGGCGAGATGGGACGTCATAATATTCGGGATGATGTCCTCGATGGGAGAAAACCCTCCCGAGAACCATAGCCGTTCACCCAGATCGAGTTCGGCCGCACGGCTCTGGAGTTCGGGGAGCTGATCGCCATCTCCGTAGAGCTTCAGGCTGGCGCCCGGGAGTTCGTCACGCAGCAGGGCGAGGGCTTCGACAGCGTTGTCCAGTCCCAGACGGTGGGCGATCGTGCCGTGGTAGATCATCCTGAAATCGTCAGTCGGATCGACCGGAGTCGTCAGCAGGTGTGGCTCGGGTAGTCGATACTGCAGGGGGAACAGTGCATTGTCGGGCAGGTTCAGCAGTACGTCGATCTTCTCCCGCGGCACTCCGTGCTCCACGAGCAGTTCGCCCTTGGGATGCTCGGCGGTGAGAACCCGGTGGGCCAGCCGGGCAGACAGGACCTCGATGCCTTTGATGACCCGGATCTTCCAGTGCCCGGCGGGCAGTCGGAACTTCGTCATGTAGATCTCGGGCATGACGTCGTGAACATCGAGGATGACCTTGGCGCCGAATAGTCGAGGCAGCAGCGCCGTGAAGACCATGAAGTCCGGCATCGTGTTCACATGGACCACGCCGAACCGCTGCCGGAGATGATCGCGTTGCACTGCCGCCGACGCCAACACAAGGAAGCGCAGATAGCTCAGGATGTATGAAGCCGAACTGGCGCCCCGGTATCGGTCCATGCCCAGTTCGTGGAGGGTGATGCCCTCGATCTCGAATGTGCGGGCGATGCCGTCATGGGACAGGGCGAAGAAATGAACATCCCATCCGTCGCAGGCTGCCAGAGCAGCTTCGCGGCGGCAGCGGGGATCGGTCTGGTAGTGGGTGTAGGCGACCATCGCGATGCGGCGCCTGGTTTCGCGGGCCATGGTCCTACCTGCGGGTCAAGGGTCGGGTTCTCGGGCGAACCTGCGGAATGTAACGGAGAATCACCCTGTAGGAAAGGTCGGCTTCACCGAGTCGATGTTGCCGGACTGCGATCCATCGTCCATGATTGTTGATCGAATGTCCCCGAACCCCGAGGCCCCAGATGACCCACCGCATCGCCGCCGTCTCCTTCCTCAACTCCTGGCCCCTGGTCGACGCCTTGGCCGGACGTGACGACGTGCAGCTCGTCACCGATGTCCCCAGCCAGCTCTCCGAACTCCTCCATGAAGACCGCGCCGACGTCGCCCTGATCCCCGTGATCGAGTGGTTTCGCGGCGCCGGATCCGCCATCGTGCCCGGCGTCGCTCTGGCCACGGGCGGCCCCGTCGACAGCGTCAAGCTCTTCGCCTCGGTGCCGCCGCCGGAGATCCGCCACGTGGCGGTTGATCGCGGTTCACGCACTTCGGTAGCCCTATTACGAGTTCTGTTCGCCGAATTGTGGGGCGTGGAGCCCGACTTCAAGGTGGCGGAGCCTCAAGTGAACAGCCTGCTCGACGAGGCCGACGCCGCCCTGGTGATCGGCGACCGCTGCTTCGCCGCCGAAAAGCGATTCAGAGACGAGGGTCTGCTGGGCGGGGCTGGCGTCCACGAGATCGACCTTGGCGAAACCTGGCGCCAGATGACGGGCCTGCCTTTCGTGTTCGCCGTGTGGGTCGTGGGAGACGGGTTCGCCCTACGGAGCGACGCGGCCGAGCGCGAGGCGCTGACGTGGTTGCTCCAAGACGCCAAAGCTGTCGGCTTGGCCAGGATCGACGCCCTGGCCGACCGCGCCGTCGCCGAGGGCCGTCTGGGGCCGGGGGGCTCCCGGAGCCGCGAAGCCGTCATTCACTACTTCCGCGAATCCATGTGCTACGACCTGGGGGCGCAGGAGCTGGCGGGTCTGCAGCGCTTCCATAGACTGTGCGTCAAGCATCGTATCATCCCCGACGGCCGCGGTGTGGACCCGGCCGTCCTGATCGGTCTGGAAGGAACGTCTCGATGAACGCCCCCGTGCCCGACCCCCGACCCGTCCTCAACGAGACCCACACCGTTCCGCGCCGGTCGTCGCCCATCGCCCTGGAGATCCTCGACGAGGCCCTCGAGCGCCGCCTGACCGGCGGCGAGCTGACCCTGTTGTTCGAAGAGGCCGCCCTCCACGACCTGGGCCGCACGGCCACCGAACTCCGCCTGCGCCGCAGCGACCCCGACGTGGTGACCTACGTGGTGGACCGGAACGTCACCTACACCAACGTCTGCTACGTGGACTGCGAGTTCTGCGCCTTCAACCGTCACAAGGGCGACGGCGACGAGTACTGGCTCTCGCTGGACGAGATCAAGGCCAAGGTCCAGAGCGTGATCGACGCCGGCGGCCGTCAGATCCTGCTGCAGGGCGGCCACCATCCCAACGAGAAGATCGAGGCCTACGAGGCCATGCTCAGCGAGCTCAAGGCCGAGTTCCCGGACCTCTGGATCCACGGCTTCTCGCCCAACGAGGTGCAGCACTTCGCCAAGGTCTCGAAGCTGTCCACCCTCGACGTGCTCAAGCGCCTGCGCGCGGCGGGCCTCGACTCGATCCCCGGCGGCGGCGCCGAGATCCTCAACGAGCGGGTGCGCAGCATCATCGCGCCGAAGAAGACCACCGCCCGCGAGTGGATCGAGATCAACGAGGAAGCCCACTACCTGGGCATTCCAACGACCGCGACGATGATGTTCGCCCACATCGAAACCTACCCTGAGCGCGTGGAACACCTGTTACGCCTGCGCGAGAGCCAGGACAAGACCAAGGGCTACACCGCCTTCATCCCTTGGACCTTCCAGCCCGGCAATACGCCACTCGCGAAGATTCCCGAACTCATGGAGCAGGTCGAATTCCGGGGTTACCTCGGCGCCACCGACTACCTGCGCACCCTGGCGATCGCCCGCATCGCCCTGGACAACTTCTGCAACATCCAGGCGTCGTGGGTCACCCAGGGCAAGAGCGTGGGCCAGCTCACCCTGGGCTACGGTGCCAATGACCTGGGGTCGACGATGATGGAGGAGAGTGTAGTTTCGGCCGCCGGTACGACCCATGCCCTGACCCAGGGCGACCTCAATGAGATGATTCGCGGGGCCGGGTATACTCCGGCTCAACGTGACAACGGGTACAACGTCCTGAAGGTGATCGAGGCCTGATAGGCCTCGACGTTGGTCAGGGATTCGTTTAGCACCAGGGCGCTATTCCAGCAGGGTTATTCTGGACGAGGATGCTGCGGTGCGGGTCGTCAGTCGCACCAGATAGTTGCCGGTGGAGGCGGGGGTGCCGGCTCCGTTGCGGCCCCGCCAGACCACTTCATGACGACCCGGCGCCAAACGTTCGTCCAACAAGGTCACGACCCGCCGCCCACGCAGATCGAAAATCTCCAGCTTCACAGGTTCATCCTCCGCAACAGCGAAAGCGATCGTCGTGGCGGCGTTGAACGGGTTCGGCCAGGTCTGCAGGGCGACGGCGATCGTCGGAGTCTCGTCGACAGCCACCACCCCCGACCGAATCTCCTCCATGAACCAAACCGCCGACTCCGCCGTGATGGTGATGTGCTCCTGATTCTCCGCCGGTACGTACAGGGCGTCGAAGGTTGTGTGCGACATCAGATCGGTGTCGCCGGCGACGTCGTAGAACGGGTCGCCCACATCGAGATCGAGGGCGCTGATCGTGGGAATGAAGGCGTGATGATGGGCCAGGGCTTCGATGTCGCCGTAGGGCACGCTGGTGGTGTCCATCTGGGCCATGCTGGCGCGCCAGCCGCCGGGAGCGTTGTCCCAGGGTTGCGTGCCGCCGATGTGGATGTCGACATAGGTGTCGGGAAAAGGCCAGATGATGTTCTGCTCGCCCTGGAAGATGCGGATCTGGTTGCCGTCGGGCAGGGCCCACACGTTCCCCTTCAGGTCCAGAGGCAGAGAATAGTACTCGTAACGGATGATCTGCTGACCGGGTGCGAAGCCCTGGTCCAGAGTCGAACCGGAGCCGTTGGCGATCGCGACGCGGCGGCATGTGGGCAGGGCGAGGGCGAGCAGGTCGGACATGAACGAGGCGCGCAACGGGTCTGCCGCTGCGACGGTTCCGGTCGTGGACGCGTGGTGCTGCAGGAGCAGCTGGCGGGCGGCTGGTGTGTCGAGGCGGTTGAGCAGGAACGCGGCGCTCTCCGAATCGCTCTGGAAGAACTCCAGCCAGTGCTGGAGGCCCAGGGGGATGACCGCGCCGAGGTGGGGGGCGTCGAAGGAGATCCAGGTTCGCACCTGGTGGTCGATGCCCTGCTGCTCCAGCCAGCCCAGGGCGTAGCGCGTGACCAGGCCGCCCATGCTGGCGCCCACCAGGGTGGTGGTGCGTGCAGGACCGATCTCCGCGTTGACCAAGGCAAGGAGTTCGGTCAGCACGAAGGCGTTGCGCTGGATGGGCTCGGTCGCGACGTCGAAATCGAGGACGACGGCGTCGAAGCCCTCGGCGCGCAGGGTCTCGATCATCTGCTGCTGGTTGAGCAGCTCGTAGATCACATCCCAGTCCATGGTGTCGTCGAGGTCGAAGCCCTCGACCATCACCACGGGATTCTGCAGGACGGTGCGGCCGGGCGCCAGATAGACGTAGGCGTCGCCCGAGGCCGTGGCGCCGTCCCAGGGCACCGACGCATTCACGTGGAGCGTGTCGTGAGGAGCGGGGGCCGTCAGCGCGGCGATTCGCAGGGGGAACGAGGCATGTCGAAGATCGCCGTCGGTGAAGGCGCGGAGGCGGACCGTCGCTTCGCCCGTCGACTCGTAGTAAGCCGTGAGGCGCCCGTCGGCGTCGAGAGGGCGCCAGCCGCCACCGTCGCCTGGGTCGAGTTCCACCCGTTCGGGCGCGTCGCCCAGCAGCCAGTCAGGATCGAAGGCGAAGACGATCTGTCGTCCGTGGTAGACCGCAGGCCGCAGGGCCGCCGCTGCGAAGATCCGTCCCAGGGTGTCGCTGCGAAGATCCTGGACCGATGTGTCGAGCAGGCCGATGGGAACGAAGTCCGGGGCGGTGGCGTCGAGGGCGCGACGCTGCAGTTCCCGGGCCGTCGACCATTCGGCGTTTGTCGCCTTGTCGCGGCGCAGTTCGAAGACCAGCTGGCGCCACAATCCGGTGGTGGTCGGAGGTGCTGAGGGGGAGCCGTCGAAGCGTTCGATGCCGGCCATGGTGCGGGTCGTGTCGAGAGCGCGGGGGGCGGCGAAGCCCGTGAGCGGCAGCAACAACGCTGCGGTGACCAGGATGTAGAAAGCTGTAGAGCGTCGAAACAAGGCAGACCTCTGATCGTGAGGATCGGATCAATACCGGGTGCATCGATCCTACCATAATACAGGAGTTCGTGGGTCGGGAACATGTGAACCGGGAGTCAGTCGGCGTTCAAGCTCGCCAGGTCGAGCAATAGCCAGAACTCCGATTCGTCGTCGCCATCGACCTGGTGGATTCGGAAGCCAAAGTCGGCGTCGATCAGGTCGCCCGGTCGCCAGGTTTGGCGCGCACCCCAGCTGAACAGGTCGTCGTCACGGTACAGGGGACGGCCGTCCATCGTCGACCAGCCGTCGCTCCACCAACGGGCTCCCCAGATCTCGAAACCGCCATGTCGGACGGCTGCTCGTACTTCGGCGCCCCGGCCGTCGTGACGCCAGCGACGGTCGGCTGTGGCCCCGACGTTGGCGGCGAACTCTGCGGTCCAGCTGTCGCTCAGGCGGGGAGACCAGACGGGGCCGACCAGCAGCCCCCAGCTTTCCTCGAGACGTCCTACCGCCGAAAGTTGCCCGCCGCGGTGCACAAGATGGCCTTCGGCCGCCAGGGTCAGCGAGCGGGCTTCGACCAGAGAAGGAGTCCAGTCGGTTGAAAAGCCCACATCGAAGAGCTCGCGTCTGTCCGGACGTTCCTGGGTGCGCCACTGGATCCAGCTGCTGGTGGTCGTTCGTGCTCCTTCGCGGCGATAGGCCAGGCCGCGGTCGGCGGGACGCTGATACCTGAGATCGGGAGCGATGAGGGCATGATGGAGCTGCTGGTTGCGACGGTCGAGGTTGCCGAAACGCAGTATGCCGTTGCCCAGATCCGACTCCAGGAAGAGATAGGGTTCGGCGGCGTCCCAGTTTTCGTCCCGATCGCGTCCGAACTGCACGTCCATCAGAACACCCGCGCCGATCAGCAGACCCGGCGCCGGACTCGCCGTGCCGAAGACGGCCGCCAGCTGTCCGAAGTACGTTTTGCCCTCTTGGTGAGTGAACCCCTCCTGGAAGAACTCAAGGTCGTGTGTATACGAGAGCACGTGGGCGTCCCAGGACACGTCGCCGGCGAAGGTCGGCAGGGCTGCGGCGATCAGGGTCATGATCACGATGTTCAATCTGCGCATGCACAAGATCCTTGCTGGGGTCGGATGGAATCGCTTGTCCGCATTCTAGCGATGCTGCGGTCTCACTTCAGCTCTTTTGTGTCCGCCGGGTCGATGGCGAAACGTCCGACCTGCTCGAGGGCCTGCAGCATGAGGTCCGCAGGCGGACGGTCTGCGTGTCCTGTCACGTCATCGAAGGGATACTTGCGTGTGTTGAGGGGGTAGATGGCGAATACGTCGTCGCCGAAGACGTAGGCGTAGTTTACGTAGCTGCCGATGACGAAGGGCCGCGGCACCGAGAGGTCGGCATGCAGCAAGTCGACGCCGGTGCTGTAGGCGGCGGGATCGGTCGTGCAGCCGAAGATTTCGGTGAGCAGGGTGGGTACCACGTCCATGTGGGAGGTCCTGGCGGTGATGCGCCCCGGCTCGACACCGGGCAGGTGCATGATCAGGGGGACCTGGACCTGCCACTTCGTGAAGTTGGTGCCGTGGCCCCAGTAGTTGGCGCCGTTGTCGTTGATCTCGTCGCCGTGGTCTGTGGTCACGATGATCACCGTATCGTCGAGCCGGCCCGCGGCCGCGAGTTCGTCCAGGATTTCGCCGATCAACATGTCGTTGTAGTGGACGGCGTTGCGATAGTCGTTGCGGATGGGCTCGGTGGGCGTGTCGTCGTTGACAAGGGCCATGTTCACGTCCGCGGTCGGGCTGAAGACCGTCAACGACTCGGGATAGGAGTAGCTGAAATGCGTGGACTTGTAGAACGCGTAGGCGAACCACGGTTCGTCAGATTCGGATTTCTCGTGGATGAAGCTCTTGAGCCGATCGTTCAGATCGCGGTCCCAGGCGTCCATGGAGTTGCCCTGGAATCTGTTGGCGATGTCGATGCCGCGGAAGACCGTATCGGCGATCTTGTGGCGCTCGAAATGCGAGCGCGCGAACACCCGGCAGTCGTAGCCGCGGTCGGTCAGGGCGTCGATCAGCACGGGGTTGTCGATGGACGCGCTGTTGGCCTTGACCGTGGCCCAGTACGTGGCGTGCAGTCCGTAGAAGAAGCCGAAGACGCCGCAGGTGGTCTGGTTGCCCGTACTCAGGTGATTCTCATAAACCAACGAACGCTGGGCCAAATCGAAGACGCGCGGCGAGACTTCGGCGTCCATCATGTCGTGTCGCCAGCTTTCGAGCATGAACACCAGGATGTTGGGCAAATCCTCCACCGGTCGGTCGTCGAAGGTCAGAGGCTCGCGGGGATAGATGAACGTCGTGTTGTCGTCCTGGGCGGCCTCGCGCATGTCGACCGGCAGCATGTCTCCGTACTTGTCGGCGTTGCGGTGAGACGTGAACGGCAAGTAGAAGGGGAACAGCGGCGTCAGGCTGGTCACGCGGGCGTCGTTCTGTGAGTAGGCTACGATATGAACGATCTGACCGGCGGCGAGCAGCAGCACCATCGCCGCTGCAAGCATGCCGCCGAAGAAGCGCGGCCGTTGCGCCCGTGCCGAGAAATGGAAGATCGCGATCTGGAGGCCGATGACCAGCAGCAGGCCGACCACTGCGGCGGCGATCGTCGAGGCCGGCAGTCCGAGCCCTTTGAAGTCGTTGAAGAGATATTCCAGCCAGAACGTGTCGATGTGGAATTTGATGACCTGGTAGGCGACGGCGTCGACGAACAGGAAGCCGGTGTAGATCGTTGTCGTCGCCACGGCCAGCGGGCGGAGCGCACGGGGAGTCCGGAGCGTCAGCACGAACAGCAGCGACAACGCCGCCAGCAAGGGCAGCCCGTAGTAGCCGACCACGACGCTGACGGCATAGAGGATGCCAAGAAGATTCAGGTCGCCATGACGAAGCGTCAGGCCCATGGCCAGGCCTATCACGGGCAGGTTCCAGGCGACTGCGGCACAGAGATCCCCGAGCCGGGATCCTGGCGTTCTGATTGGATGCAAGTTGATCGTCATCGAGATCCTTGGTCGAAAAAGAGGAGTGGTTCAAGATGAGAGCGTCAACCTGAGGAGCCGTTGCTCCGCCCGTTACCCTGCAGGGTGTTCAGATTGAGCCAATCCGCGCCGTAGATGGCCTGGGGAAAGATAATCGGAACCAGCCCGTGCAGAAACTGCCGGAGTTTCATGGCGAGGTGGCTGGCGTCGTGGTCGCCGTGCACGGTGCGCAGAAATCCCTCGAGGGTGTAGA
>ERZ890953.249-NODE-249-length-32276-cov-7.510443_pt1 | contig 32276 bp, 30 predicted proteins | sample MGYA00521264_ERZ890953 | MGnify/ENA primary metagenome ERZ890953 (study PRJEB32303, sample SAMEA104408629) | aquatic metagenome | biome: Brackish water; feature: Chemocline; material: water | place: Baltic Sea | collected 2014-10-26T21:54:00 | depth 200 m ...
CAGCGTGAGCGCGCGGGCTGGGGGGGGCTGGACCTCGGCGGGCGGCGGGCGCACCGGCATGGAACCCAGGGCGGCCGGGGCTGCGGGGGCCGCGTAGGGCCAGGTGCCATCGCGCGCCAACCAAGCGGGTTGGCTCTCGGTGGGCGCGAGCCTGTTGGCGGCCAGCAGGCCGTACCAGCCCATGGGGTCTTCCTCGAGCACGCCGCGGTAGAGCGTGCGGGCCTGCTCGATCTCGCCCCGGGTCTCCGCTATCCGCGCCAGGTAGTACAGGGACCGGGTGGCCCGGGCCCCGTCTTGGCTGCGGATCCGCTCGAGGCGGGCGGTGGCGTCGTCCAGGTCTCCTGCGCGCCAGGCGCAGAAGGCTCCGAACCAGGCCCCCTGTCGGCCCGCGCCGCCACCGCGGGTGGCCACCTGGTCCCAGAGCGCCTGGGCCTTGGCGTGCTCTCCCGCCAACATCCACGCCCAGGCCAGGTCGTCGTGGGCGCCGCGCCAGCGCCAGTGCCCGCTGTGGTCCTTCATGCCCCGCTCGCCCCAGGCGGCTGCCTCGGCCCACAGGCCGCCGCGGACCGCGGCCCGGTGGGCCATCCACGCGGTGTCAGGGCTGCGGTTCGCCTCGTAGCGCTCAGCGAAGATCGCGACGAGGGAGGTGTAGTCCCGGGTGCGCCAGCCGAAGGTCTCCCGGTGCTCCTGGACCCAGGACGCTGCTTCGGGATCCGCCTGCAGCTCTTGCCACAGGCCCCGGGCCAGCCCGTACTCCCTGGCGCGCAGGGCCGAGAAGGCGCGGCGCATGCGATTGGAGCGGTCATCGGGGATGGCGGTGTCCAGGCCCTGCTCCTGCAGCGCCGCCAGGCCCTCGAGCGCGCCGATGCGGGTGGTGGGGTAGCTGTAGTCCAGGGCCTTGGCCTGCAGCTCGATCACGGCCTGGCGCTTGGAGCGGTTGGCGAGGGCCAGCGCCTGGCCCAGCTGGGCGATCTCGACGTCGGGTCCGTCCGGGTCGCGATCGATGAACGCCTGGTAGGCGTCGTTGGCGGGCTGGTAGTAGCCGGCGCGGGTGAAGGCGTCGCCCTCGAGGAGCAGGCAGTCCTCGGCGTGGGCGCCGCTGGGCCAGCGCTCGCGGTAGGCGCCGCACTCGCGCCCAGCCACGGCATGGCGCCCTCTGCGGTAGTCCGCCTGCGCCTCGTACCAGGCCGACTCGGAGGCCAGCGCGCCACGGGCGGCGCGCACCTTGGTGAACTGGCTGCTGGCCAGGTTGTACTGGCCTTGCCGGAAGTGAAGCAGCCCCAGCATGAAGCGAGCTCCGTACCAGCGCCCGCTGGCGTTCCGGACCTGGAGCTCGGGGTGCTTGCCATCCAGCCAGTCCACCAGCACGCTGGTGGCGCCGACCACGTTGCCTTGCATCAGGCGCTCGTGGGCGAGATCGATGGGGTCGGTGGCGGGTGGGATCGGGGCGGTGGGCAGCCAGGCCGGGGCATGGGCGAGCCGGGCCCCGGCATCGACCTCCAGCGCAGCCTGGGCGGCTCGTGCGTCGCCCTGGACGGCCGCCAGAGAGGCGGCACCCATGAGCAGTAAGCCCGTCGCCAGGGCGAGGAGGCCGGGGCGAAGTGCAGGACCAGGCACGATCAGGCCTGCGGGTCCGGATCGACCTCGACGGTGTCGCCTCCTGCGGACCAGATCTCGAAGCCACCCTGCAGGCGGCGGGCGCCAGGCCAGCCGTGCTCCCTGAGCCAGACGGCCACCTCGGCGCTCTGCTGCTCGCCGTCGGCGTCGTAGACCGTGATGCGCTCGTCCTGGTCGGGCAGGTCGGCGCTGCGATCCTGGATGGAGGTTCCGGGCGCGGAGATGGCGCCTGGAATGTGGCCTCGAGCGAACTCGTCCGCCGGCCGCGTGTCGATGAAGAAGGGGGGGACGCCGGAGTGCAGCTGAGCCGAGGCCCACTCTTGGCTGATGTCTTCCTTGTGGTTGGGCCCCGGCGTCTCACCGCGCCCGGGCTGTAGCGGCGGCAGGCCAGCCATGGAGCCCCCGTCGGGCTGGTGGCTGGGCGGAGGGGCAGCGGCGGGAGGGGTCGTCACCGCGCCCTGGGAGCCCAGGACACGGGCGGCCAGGCGGCGCAGACGAGACCGGAGGCGGGGAGGGGCCATGGTGCTTCGGGGAGCAGGGGTGGGTGGGACGGAAGCCTGCGCAGCATAGCGGATCGAGCCCGGACAGGCCCGCCGCCCTGGGGCCTGGGCGGGGCGCAGTTGGGGCCAGCGTGGTATCTCAGACCAGCACCCGCAGCTCGAGGTTGCTCGATGCGCGTCCTTCGCTGGCTCCTGATCGGTCGAACCGATGGGCTGCGCGCCCGCGCCAGGCGACGGCTCCGGCAGGTGGCCCATCCGGGGCCCCGTGGGCCGGTGGCGCATGCGACGCCCGCTCATCCTGCGGGTGGCGTCACCAACGGCGCCCTCGACGCCGGTCGCGTCCCCGCTGGCTTCGAGGCGGTGCTTCGCCAGCGCGAGCTGCAGGAGGGCGCGCTGCGGGAGGTCTTCGTGGGCGGGCGCTCCGTGGCCCTCGCCCTGGTCGACGGGCAGGTCTACGCGATGGATGGAACCTGCCCCCACGCGGGGGGGCCGCTGGCCGAGGGTCTGCTGGATGGCACCACCCTTAGCTGCCCGATGCACGGCTGGTCCTTCGACGTGGTCACCGGCGAGTGCCATGTGAACCCCGAGGACAGAATCCGCATCTTGGCCGTTCGGGTCGTCGACGACGTGGTCTGTGTCGAGGCATGATCTATACTCGTGGGTAGCTGTCACACGAGGCTGGCGTGCCCCACAGAGTTCTCACCTCGTCCACCTTTGCCGTCGGAACGGCCTTCGACGGAGCGGCGGGCGAACTGGCGGCCAGCCTGGAGCGCTCGCTCAGCCCCTGCGCTCCCAACCTGGTGCTGTTCTTTGCCCATCCAAGGCACGACTTCGCCGCCTTGGCCTCCAGCATCCAGCAGCGTTTTCCTGACGCCATCAGCGCGGGCTGCACCACGATGGGGGAGATCGGGCCCGAGGGCTTGACCCAGGGCGCCGTGGTGGGGATCGGCCTGGGCCCCCCTTGCCGCGCCGCAGCGGTCATGGTTCCGGAGCTGTGCGCCTTCCGGTTCGAGGACGGCGCGCGCCTGGCCAGCGAGCTGAGGGCGCAGCTGGGGCTGGAACGCGGTGGCCTGGTGCCGGGCCGTCACGTGCTCGTGACGCTCACCGACGGGCTGAGCGGCATGGAGGAGATCCTGGTCGCCTCCCTGGGTGCCTCCCTGTCCATGGTGCCGCTGGTGGGCGGCAGCGCTGCGGACGCCGAGCGCTTCCAGCGCACCCACGTTTCCCTTGGAGGGCAGGCGCGGGTCGGCGCAGCGGTGGTGCTGCTGCTCGAGCCCTCGGTGCCGTTCCACGCCTTCCAGCTTCACCACTACCGTCCCACCAGCGGACGCGTGGTGGTCACCCGCGCCGAGCCCAAGCGGCGCCTGGTGATGCGCCTCAACGGGCGGCCCGCCGCGCATGTGCTCGCCGAGCTCTACGGCATCGGCTTGGACGAGCTGCGTCGCGGTGGGCTGGCAGAGCTCTCGCGCCACGGCCTTCAGTTCGGCTTCCACGTCGGGGACAGCTACTACATGCGCTCCGTCATGACGCTGCAGGGTGACGATCTGTTGCTGGGCGGGGCGGTGGAAGAAGGCGCGATCCTCACGGTGATGCGCGCGGGCGACATCGTGCAGGCCACCCTCGATGGTGTCCTGGCCGCCGAGGGCGCGTTGGGGAGCGCCGCAGCCGTGATGCTGGCCTTCAGCTGCGGTGGGCGGCTGCTGGAGGCGCACACCAAGGGGGTGGTCGACCAGTTCCAGGCCGCGACCTGTCGGCTCCCCTGCGCGGGCTTCACCACCTACGGCGAGCAGTTTGGCCCCATGCAGGTCAACCACACGCTCACCGCGCTGATGCTCGGGGTGCCCCTTGGCCAGTGAGCGCCCTGAGCTGGTCGCGATGGGGGCGGAGCTCGAGGCCGCCAAGGAGACCATCGAGGTCCTGCTGAGGCGCTACGAGAGCGTCCAGGGCTTCTTCGACACCGATCGCTACGCGATGCACAAGGCCATGGCCGCCCTCGAGAACAATGTCGAGGCCAGCACCCGCGCCCTGCGAGCCTCCGAGGCTCGGCTGCGCTCCATGTTCGATCACGGCCCCCACATGCTGGTCACTGTGGATCGAGCTGGGCTCATCGTGTCGGCCAACCGCAAGCTCGCCCGCATGGTGCATCGCCAGGCAGCGGATCTCGCCGGTCAGGCCCTGGCCACCATCCTGGACGAGGCCTCCGCGGTGCTGCTCGCGGGTATGATCCAGCGGAACTTCGAGGGTGTCGTGGAGCGCCTGGTCACCCTCTCGACGGGCACCGAGGTGGCCCTGACCGCTGCGCCCCTGCCGGGCTTCGGCGGGGAGACCCAGCTGGTCTTGCGGGATCTCACCTGGCGCCGCTTGCTCGAAGAGGAGCTCCAGCACGCCCGCCGCCTGGCCCTGCTGGGCCACCTGGCCGCGGTGGTGGGTCACGAGATCAACAACCCGTTGGCCGTGATGTTGGGCCGCATCGAGCTGATCCTGCAGTCCGACTTCGAGGACTGCGACCGTGTGCGGGAGCAGCTCGGCCGGGTGCTCGAGCACGGCCAGCGCATCGGGCGCATCGTCCAGGACCTGCAGGTGGTCGCCCGGCCACAGCCCGCGCGGCTACAGACCATCGCGGTGGTGGAGCTGCTGGACGAGGTCTGCGAACTGGCGGCGGACATCCTGGGGCGGGCGGTGATGTGGGTCGACGTCACCCCGCCGCGCCTGCAGGTGCGGGCGGACGCCGACCAGCTGCGCCAGGCGGTGTTGAACCTCGTGTCCAACGCGGTGGAGCGCTGCCGTCGCACCGGCCGCATCGTGCTCAAGGCCGAGCCGGTCGACGAAGACGGGCTCTTGGCCGACACCGAGGGCGTCGTGATCTCGGTCCTCGACGAGGGGCCCCCTGTGCCCTCCGATCTGCTGGACGATCTGCTCGCGCCGTCAGCGGCCGGGTCCACCAAGCGGTCCGGCTATACCCTGGGGCTGGCCATTGCCCAGAACGTAGCGTCCGAGCACGGGGGCGCCCTGGTGGCGGGCAACCGCCCCGAAGGCGGGGGCGTCATCTCGCTGATCCTGCCCAGCGGAGCCCTGGCCTCGGCTCCCGAGCAGTCTCCCGGCCAGCAGCCGGCGAGGGGGCTGGCGCTGCTGTGCGTCGATGACGATCCGTTGCTGGTGCCCATCCTCGAATCCATGCTCGAGGGCACCGGCTGCAGCTGGCAGCTGGCGCACTCGGGTGAAGATGCACTGGACATGCTGGATATCGGGAAGGTGGACGTCCTTCTCACGGGCATCCAGCTGCCTGGGATGAGCGGGATCGAGCTGCAGCACGCCGTAGCGCAGCGGGACCCGGTCCTGGGGAAGCGCACCATCTTGATCGGCGGCTCCATGCGCAGCACGCCAGCGGGGGTGCCCACACTCCCGCGCCCATTCTCCCGCCTGCAGCTGCTCAGGGCCGTGCAGGGAGTGATGACCGAGGGCTGAGCCGCCGCCAGACGCAGCTACGCCCGACCGCCGCGGAGGCGATCAGCCACGGGGGGCCACGGACGGGTCCGAGTACTGGTTAGTACTTGGTGAGGTCGATGCCGACCTCGGTCGCGTAGCGATCCAAGCCCTTCTTGCGCATCGTGCGGAGCGCGCGGGTGGAGAGCTTGATGCGGATGAAGCGCTCGCCCTCGGCCCACCAGATGCGCCGCGTGTGCACGTTGGGCAGCTGGCGCTTCTTGGTCTTGATGTTGGAGTGGGAGACCTTGTTGGCCACATTGGGGCGCTTGCCAGTGAAGATGCACGTGCGGGCCATGGGATACCTCTCGAGGTCTTGGTACAGGTCAGCGCAATGAATGGCGACCCGTTCGGCCGCGCTGGGTAGCACGCCAAGCGCGCGGGGGCAAGGCGGCGGTGCGCCCAGCCTAGATGGTGTCGTCGATGACCACCACGCCCCGCGCCGGGGGTTCGGGCTGATCGGAGGCGGACGGCGAGGGCTCTTCCGGCTCGGGGCGCAGCGGGATCTCGACCCGGAGCGGCTCGCGGGCGGACTCCTGCCCATGTCGCTGCTGGCGGATGCGTTCGATGATGAAGGCATCGAGCATGGGGTGCTCCAGGTCCGTGCTCTCCAAGGTGGAGTATACCACCGGAAGGCCGGGCGGCAAGTCCTCGATGATCCCGTACTGATCGGTATTCCGAGGCCGGTGACGGGAAGCTCGCGGCGCTATCCGCGGGAGCGCGCCCGATCGGTGAGGGCGGCGTACAGGGGAAGCAGCTCGGGGTGGGTGGCGGCCAGGGCGTCGAGATGGGCCTGGATCGTGGCCTGATCGCCGCGGGCCGCCGGGCCGGTGATGGCCGCTTCGGGCCCGTGCTCCCCCGCGTTTTGGATGCTCGTTCGGACGAGGGGCAGCAGGAGGGAGATGGGGTCATCCTGCTCGCTGATCCCCGCGCTGGCGAGCAGCCGGGCGGCCTCGGCCAGCAGCACCGTGGGGAAGTTCCCCGCCAGCACGCAGGCTGCGTGGTACAGCCGCCGGTCGCCGGGCACCAGGAAGGGGCGCATGCCCAGATCTTCCGCCAGGGTGGTGGCCACCTGGATCGCTCGCGGATCGCCGGCCACGGCTGCCGGTACGCCCTGGAGGGGAGGAGAGTTCAGCTCCGGACCCGGGAAGGTCTGGAGCGGGTGCAGGCTCCCTGCGGGTCGATGGGGACGCAGGACCCGGTGGTCCAAGCCGCCGCTGGTGTGCAGGACCACAGGCCCGGGCTCGAGCCACGCGGCCAGATCGGCCACCGCGTCGTCGCTGACGGTGATCAGGCAGACCTGCGCCTGTGGTTGCGGATCACCCCGTCGCCAGGGCGTCACCCGGTGTCCGGCCCCCTCCAGCAGGGGGGCGAGGGTGCGGGCCAGGCGGCCCATGCCCAGCAGCGCGAGGTGCACGGCGCCTCCGGTGTGGTGTCCCTAGCCCGGTATCGCGGCGCTGCTGGCGCAGCGAGCCGGGGCTACCGCTGGCGGTGAGCGTGGTTGACATGCTTCGAGGTGCGTCGTTAGGTGCGGCGAGCCCGCCCTGCACAAGGCGCGGGCGGAGGTAGGCATGGCTCACAAGCGCCCCGATCGCATCGCCGGGCAGGTGCACAACGAGCTCTCTCGAATGCTGCGCGAAGATGTGTCCGATCCACGGATCGGGCAGGTCTCGATCACCGATGTGCAGGTCACCCCGGATCTCAAGCGGGCCATGATCCGGGTGCTGCCCTTGGGCGGCGAAGGAGATCGGGGCCAGGTGCTCGAGGGGCTCGCGGCAGCCGCTGGCTACCTGCGCGGCCGTGTGGGTCGGAACCTGGGGCTGCGCCACGCGCCCATTCTGATCTTCGAGCTGGACGTACACCTCGAGAAGGCCGTGCGCATGACCGACATACTCAACCGCCTGGTCATCGGTGAAGGAGGCGAGGAATGAACCTGACCCCTGGTTTCCTGGTGGTGGACAAGGCTGTCGGCATCACCTCACACGACGTGGTCGCCATGGTGCGGGCTGTCACCGGGATCAAGAAGGTCGGACACACCGGCACCCTCGATCCCTTCGCCAGCGGCGTGCTCCCGCTGGCCCTGGGCAGCGCGACCCGGCTCATCCAGCACCTGGACGAGTCCCAGAAGGTCTACGACGCCACCATCGCCCTGGGCGTGGCCACCGACACCGGCGACCCCACCGGCGAGGTCGTCGACCAACAACCGGTCCCCAGCCTCGACCCGGAGCTGGTCGACGGTGTGCTGGCTGGCTTCCTGGGCGACCGTATGCAGAAGCCCCACCGCTACTCGGCGGTGAAGGTCAAGGGCAGGCGACTGTACGACTACGCCCGCAAGGGTGAGGAGGTGGAGGTCGAGGCTCGGCCCATCCATATCTACTCCCTCCGGGCCCTCGACCTCCAGGAGAGCAGCCTGCGCATCGAGCTCACCTGCTCCCGCGGCACCTACGCTCGCGGCCTCGCCGACGAGATCGCGGTCGCCCTCGGTACGGTCGGGCACCTGAGCACCCTGTCTCGTCTGCGCAGCGGCCCCTTCGACATGGACCATGCCCTGTCCCTCGAGGCCCTCTCCCAGATCGTGGCCGGAACCCCCGAGTGGGCCCGGGCCCTGCGGCGCCAGCGCGGCGAGGATCGGGTGCCGTGGTTGCCCCGTGATCAGGTGCACGCTTCGCTGCGGGAGCACCTGTTCGCGCCGGTGGCTGCGCTGCACCACCTGCCCTTGCTCCCCGTCTCCGCGGGGATCGCCGAGACCCTGATGAGGGGCGGCCCCGTGCCTCCTCCTCCGGTGGGTGTCCGCACCGGTGGCCGCTATCTGGTGGTACAGGGCGAGTCCCTGGTGGCTCTCGCCGAGTCCCAGGGCGGTGGTCAGACCGCCGTGTTGTGGCGCTCCGGCTAGTACACAGCGCGCGCTTTCCGGTTGACGCACCCTCCTCGCCAGGGCATATGGGCGCTGCGTCTGGGGGTCGAACTCCAGGCGCACCTTCACTCGACGGCTTCTGCGGGCCGGGTTCTGGGGCCAAGCCCCACGCCATGGGCCCCTACCTGCGGTCGCCGCGCATCAGGAGATACTCCATGGCTATCGACAAGCAGAACAAGCAAGAGCTCGTGAGTGAATACCAGACTCACGAAGGCGACACCGGCTCCCCCGAGGTCCAGGTCGCGATCCTCACCTTCCGGATTCGTTACCTCACCGAGCACTTCCGCACCCACGCCAAGGATCACCACTCCCGTCGTGGCCTGCTCAAGCTGGTCGGTCAGCGCCGCCGTCTGCTGCGCTACCTCAACCGGAACCACCCCGAGCGCTACCAGGCGGTCATCAAGTCCCTCGGACTGCGCCGCTAAGGTTCCGCACACCGCCCCGGGGTCGCTCCGGGGCATTCGTTCTTTCCGCTACTGTTTCGTTGGGTCCGTGGCCATGCTGCGGACCCACCGGGTCGTCCGAGTCCGAGTACCCTTCCGCGGGTCTCCCCGGGTCGAGCGCTGGCTGCCGATTGGTGCCGCCGTCGCTCAATCCTGGAAGACCAACGGGAAGCCAGGGGGGTCGAAGATCACGACGCTGGCATCCACCCGGTCAGTACACCTGCGCCCAGGCATCGTGCCGGTCACAGGTGCACCTACACAAAGAGGTCCTCGAGCAGGATTGCCATCGAGTTCGGCCTCGCACCAAAAGAGAACAACATGAACGTTCATTCCGTATCCCTCGACGTGGGCGGCCGTCCGCTCACCATCGAGACCGGCAAGTACGCCGGACAGGCCACTGGCGCCGTCACCGTCCGCCAGGGCGACTCCTTCCTGCTCGTCACCGGCGTCGTCGGTCCGGCCAAGGATCACTTCGACTTCCTCCCCCTCACCGTGGACTACCAGGACCGCGCCGGCGCCTACGGCCGCATCCCCGGCAGCTACATCAAGCGCGAAGGCCGCTCCAACGAGCGCGAGACCCTCACCAGCCGCCTGATCGACCGCCCCGTGCGGCCCCTGTTCCCCAAGCACTACCGCAACGAGGTCCAGGTCATCGCCACGGTGCTGTCCTACGACATCGACAACGACAGCGACGTGCTGGCCATCTGCGGCGCCTCCGCGGCCCTGTGGATCGGCGGCGCGCCCATCTCCCAGCCCTGCGCTGGCGTCCGTATCGTGCGGGTGGGTGATGCCTTCATCATCAACCCCACCAAGGAAGAGCAGGATGCCTCCGACATGCGCATGGTCGTCGCCGGCACCGCCGACGCCGTGGTCATGGTCGAGGGTGGCGCCAACGAGGTGAGCGAGGCCGTGATGGTCGAAGCCCTCGACGTCGCCCACGCCGCCATCAAGGAGATCATCGTCAAGATCCACGAGCTCCGCGAGCTCTGCGGCAAGCCCTTCCTCCCGGTCGCGCCGGCCCCCGAGCTGGACGCCGCGGTCGTGGCCAAGGTCTTCGAGATCGGCGTCGAGCCCCTCGCGGCCGCCATGGCCATCCGGGTCAAGGGCGAGCGCAAGGCCGCCATGAAGAGCGCCCGCGACGGCGTCATCGCGCAGCTGATCGAAGGCATCGACGACGACGCCAAGGTCGCCGCCATCACCAACGACGCCAAGGAAGCCTGGGGCAAGCTGGTCAAGAGCCAGATGCGCGCCGCCGTCATCGAGAAGGGCGTCCGCATCGACGGTCGCGCCACCGACGAGGTTCGCGAGATCTGGTGTGAGACCAAGATCGCTCCCCGCGCCCACGGCTCGTCCGTGTTCACCCGCGGTGAGACTCAGGTCTACGCCAACATCTCCCTCGGCACCGACTACGACGCCCAGCGCATCGAGCATGCCAACATGCCCGAGGGTCGCCGCAACTGGATGCTGACCTACTACTTCCAGCCCTACTGCACGGGCGAGGCCTACTTCCTGCGCGGTCCCAAGCGTCGCGAGATCGGCCACGGCGCCTTGGCGCACCGGGCCATCGAGCCCATGCTCCCCAGCCAGGAAGAGTTCCCCTACGTCATCCGCTCCACCGCCGAGGTCTTCTCCTCGAACGGCTCGAGCTCCATGGGCACCGTCTGCTCCACCTCCATGGCCCTGATGGACGCTGGCGTCCCCATGAAGGCCGCGGTGGCCGGCATCGCCATGGGCCTGATCGTCGAGGGTGACGAGTTCGCCGTGCTGTCCGACATCCTCGGTGACGAGGACCACATGGGTGACATGGACTTCAAGGTCACGGGCACCCGCAACGGCATCACCGCCCTGCAGATGGACGTCAAGATCACCGGCGTCACCCGCGAGATCATGTCCCGCGCCCTGGCCCAGGCCCGCGAAGGCCGGATCCACATCATCGACGAGATGGCCAAGACCATCGACGTCCACAACGCCGAGATGTCGGACTTCGCGCCGCGCATCACCACCATCCAGATCAAGTCCGACCGCATCCGCGACATCATCGGCCCGGGGGGTCGCGTGATCCGCGGCATCCAGGAGCAGACCGGCACCAAGGTCACCGTGGATGACTCTGGCAAGGTCGATGTGGCCGCCACCGACGCCGCCGCGGCCGAGAAGGCCATCGGCATGATCCGCGAGCTCACCCAGGAAGCCGAGATCGGCAAGCTGTACGTGGGCGTGGTCAAGCGCATCACGGACTTCGGCTGCTTCGTGGAGATCTTCCCGGGCACCGACGGCCTGGTCCACATCAGCCACCTGGCCCAGGAGCGCGTCGATCGCGTCGAGGACGTGGTGAGCGAGGGCGACGAGGTGCTGGTGCGCTGCATCGACATCGACCGCGCTGGCAAGATCCGCCTCTCCCGCAAGGAAGCCATCGACTCCGCCGCCGAGTTCTAGAACTTCGCCAACGCGATAGTGGGGCCGGGTTCACACCCGGCCCTTTTTGCGTTTGGACTCCCCATGCCTGCAACTCTCTCCGTCCCTGTCCAGATCCTCCCCCACGGCGCGGGGCTCGAGCTGCCGGCCGCCGCCACCGCCGACGCCGCAGGCATGGACCTGCGCGCGGCGGTGGATGGGCCGCTGGTGCTGCAGCCCCTGGACCGGGCCCTGGTGCCCACGGGCCTGCGCATGGCCATCCCCCAGGGCTATGAGGGCCAGGTGCGCCCTCGCTCGGGCCTGGCCTGGAAGCACGGGCTCACCGTGGCCAACGCGCCGGGCACCATCGACGCCGACTACCGGGGTGAGGTCAAGGTGATCCTGGTGAACCTCGGGCGCGAGGCCTTCACCGTGGAGCGCGGCATGCGCGTGGCGCAGCTGGTGATCGCGCCGGTCACCCTCGCGGTCCTCGAGCCGGTCCCGGATCTGGACACCACCGACCGCTCGGGCGGCGGATTCGGGTCCACTGGCGTCGCTTGAACGTAGGGGAGGCCGCAACGGGTACTTCATGTCCTCCCGGCGGTTTCCCTACAGGTACCCGTTCTCGACATACCACTCGCAGGCGCCCCAGCAGACGCCGCCATCCGAGCCCTGCTCGCAGCTGAAGCCCGCGGGGCACTCGGGGTTGGCCGGGATGCAGCTGGGCATGCAGTAGTCCTTGTGGCAGTAGGACATCACGCACTGGCCCGCGAGCCAGCCGGGGATGGCGCCGTAGCAGGTGGCGCCCGTGACGGTGCAGTCGCGGTCGGTCTCGCACTCGGTGTGCTCCACCAGGAACATGTCACAGCCGTAGCCTTGCTCGCAGTCGCGATCGGCGGTGCACGCGTCGGTGGAGTCCGCGACCTGGCAGGAGGCGCCAGCGCCGCAGTTCGGCCTGTCGTAGACGTCGCAGGTGCGGTCGCAGAGATCCGCGACGGCCACGCAGTCGCCAGTGGAGGCGTTGCAGGTGTGCCCCACCGGGCAGTCCAGCTCGGTGCTGCGGCACGCGTACTGCTCGCAGGTGTGGTAGTCGGGGTGGCAGGACTCGCCGGCGATGCAGTCGTCGTCGGTCTCGCAGCCCGCCAGGCACTCGAAGCGGTCCATCTCTTTGTTGCAGTAGTTGTGCAACGCGCAGTCACTGCTGGCCAGGCACTGCACGTCGGTGCAGGCGAACTCGACGCAGGCTTGCAGCTCGCCACACTGGCTGTGGTCGGTGCAGTCGCCGCCGGGGCCGGTGCCTTCGACCTCACAGCCGATGAACAGGGGCAGGAAGAGAATGATGGCGCGGTTCATGGCTTACTCCGTGGCCGTGTCGTCGCCGCCGGTGGCGCCGCAGAAGTTGGATGCGCTGCCGGAGCCGTCGTAGTAGCGGACGGCCAGCTGACTGTCGGAGGGGGGCATCTGTGTGCGCTCGAAGACGATGGCGGGCTGTTCGTCGCCGAACTCGTCCTCGACCCGCATGTAGGTCCAGCGGCCTTCATCGCAGGCGACGGACTCGTCGTTGACCGTGACCTCGAGGGAGGAGGTGTCGGGCTCGCGGCTGAGGAAGAAGGTGTCCCGCAGGCGCGAGGTGTTCAAGGACAGCTCGGTGACGATGGAGGCGAAGTCGTCGGAGCAGATGTCGCCGGTGACGCCGTTGGTCTGCTCGGCCACGTCGATGTAGCGATCGCCGCGGGTGGAGTAGGCGTCGCACTGAGCCTCTTGGATCACCACCAACGATGAGGCATTGAAGACGTCCCGTGAGCGCTGGCCCTTGATGTCGCGGAAGGCGTTGATGTAGTCGTTGACCGGTAGGGGTGACGAGTCCTCTTCGTCGCTAACGAAGATGAGGGACAGGGTGGCCTCTTCCCGCAGGAAGCCGGCGTTCATCGTGCTGACCAGGGGCTCGGTCAGCGCCTGGTAGGCAGCCTCGAGGCCCATCTCGAAGCCACTGCCCGTGGCGCCGACATTGACGATGGTGGAGAAGGCCTGTTCAGCGTTGGGGGTCTCGGAGTTGATGACCTGGCCCCGAATCTCGCCGGACTCGGCGTTCATGACATCGGTTGTGACCGCCGCGATCTGGTAGTCGATGTCGGCTTCGATGAAGTAGGTCAAGAACTGGGAGAAGTTGGTGCCCAGCTGCTGCTGGTACGGGTACATGGAGCCCGAGTTGTCGACGACCATGAGGATATCGACGGCATCTGTGGGGTTTTGGTAGAAGATGTCCACCACGTCCCACTCGATGTAGTCGTAGTCTTGCGTGCAGGCGAGGGCGCCGACGGCGAGGCTCGACAGCAGGATGGGGCGAATGCGACCGAGGCGCATGGGGACCTCCGTGGGGGTCGAGAACTCTGCGTAGAGCAGGGTCTTCGGGGCAGGGCCGGCATAACATCCCTGTAGATCGACCGGTCGTCAACATCTTCTGGAATCTTGCTGCCCTGCCTGGAGTTGACGGGCGTCACGGAGCGGATACCCTCCCCGGGCTCGAGGCCGGTCCGAGTTCGGACCGCATCGCACGCGAGGAGTTGCCCCCCCATGTTGGAGACCCTGTCCCGCGGATTCCGCCAGGCCCGCCTGAAGCTCCAGGGCAAGAACCTCCTCACCGAGGAGAACATCCAGGAGGCTCTGCGCGACGTGCGCGTCAGCCTGCTCGAGGCCGACGTCGAGCTGGGCGTGGTGCGGTCCTTCCTGGCCGCTGTGCGCGAGCGCGCCCTGGGCGAGGTGGTCCAGGTCAAGGCCGGCAAGGGCCCCATGGGTCTGCAGGTCTCGCCCTCGGATCACTTCGTCAAGATCTGCCACGACGAGCTGATCGTCCTGATGGGTGCCGAAGAAGGCGCCCTGGACCTCGGCGGCAAGCCGGCCATCATCATGATGGTGGGCCTGCAGGGCTCCGGCAAGACCACCACCGCCGGCAAGCTGGCCCGCAACCTGCTCAAGCAGGGCAAGAAGCCGCTGCTGGTGGCGGCGGACATCTACCGCCCGGCCGCCGTCGATCAGCTCATGAACATCGGCCGCAAGGTCGGCGTGCCCGTCTTCTACATCAAGGGCATGAAGCCCCAGCAGATGTGCCAGCTCGCCCTGGCGCAGGCCAAGAACGTGGGCCGGGACGTGGTGATCTTCGACACCGCCGGGCGCCTGGCCATCGACAACGCGCTGATGGACGAGCTGGTCGAGATCCGCGAGCAGACCCGGCCCGACAACGTGCTCTTCGTCTGCGACGCCATGATCGGTCAGGACGCGGTCAGGACCGCGGCGGAGTTCGACCGGCGGCTCGACTTCTCCGGCTTCGTGCTCACCAAGCTCGACGGTGACGCCCGCGGCGGCGCCGCCCTGTCCATCCGCAAGGTCACGGGCAAGCCCGTGCTGTTCGTGGGCATGGGCGAGGGCCTGGACAAGCTCGAGCCCTTCCGGGCCGACGGCCTGGCCGGGCGCATCCTGGGCATGGGCGACGTGGTCGGCCTGATGCGGGACTTCGAGGATGTGGTCGATCAAGAGAGCGCGGCGAAAGACGCCGAGAAGATGCTCTCCGGCGACTTCACCTTCGACACCTTCATCAACCAGCTGCGCACCATCCGCAAGATGGGGCCCATCAAGGACATCATCGCCAAGCTGCCCATGTTCTCGGACATGATGGACCAGATCCCCGCCGAGGCCCTGGACGACAACGAGCTGACCAAGGTCGAGGCCATGGTCCAGTCCATGACCAAGCAGGAGCGCGGCAACCCCCAGCTCATCAACGAGTCCCGCATCCGGCGCATCGCCCGCGGCTCGGGACGGACCCCCAAGGAAGTGCGCGAGCTGTACGAGCGCTTCCTCATGGCCCGCCAGGCCATGGGCCAGCTCGGCGCCGCGACGGGCATGTTCGGCTCCGCCAAGAAGATGAAGAGGGCCCGCAAGGCCATGGCCGCCATGGGCGGTGACATGGACGGGATGGGCGGAATGGGGATGCCCGGCATGGGGTTCCCAGGCATGGGCGGGGCCGCCGACGAAGGTCCCCGCTTGTCCCCCGAGGAGCGGGCCGCCCGCAAGAAGAAGGCGCGGGATGCGCGCAAGTCTCGACGCAAGCAGCGCGGCCGCAAGTAGCACACCCGCAAGGTTCACACCCCAGGAGGGCCACCCCATGGCCGAACGCCGCGACGAGGGCAGGATCACACAGGAGCGGACGCCCAGGTTGCTCCCCCGAAACCTGCTCACCGTGGCCTTGGCCACTATCCTGGGCTTCATGGTGGTGGGGATGCTGCGGCTCACCAGCCGGGTCACCGCCCTCGAGCTGCGGCTCGAGAGCTTGTCGGCCCAGGGGTCCACGGCTCGCCTCGGTGATGGCGCTGGAGCGTCGCCGGCCGGCTCCCGCCCCCCCCCAGGTGACAAGCCTGGCCCTTCTCCATCGGACGAGTCCCCGGGGGCCGCCTCTCAGGCCGTGGGCCCCCGCGGGGGCTTGCGCGGCGAGGACGGTGAGCGGCTGCCCCCAGGTGAGCGCGGCGCTGGCCCAGGGCGCCGGCCCGAGATCGCGGATCCCGCGGCTACGCGCGCGCTGGTGCTGGAGCGCCTTGAGGACTACCTCTTCGTCGCCCAGTTCGAGGAAGAGACGGCCCAGGCCATCAAGGACGAGCTCGAGCGTAGCTACCAGGTCCACCTGGCCCTCCACGCCAAGCTCGCCGACGGCGAGGTGACCGACCAGGAGCTGCGCGGGTCGCTGCGCACCGACGTGCTGCGGGTGTTGGCCACCCTCACCGAGATCCTGGGCGAGGACGAAGCTCAGATCTTCGTGGAAGAGGTGCTCGCCATTCCCGCCCGCCAGATCGAGCGACTGCGATCGGTGGGGCGGGCCGAGCAGCCCGTCGAGCCTGAGTGATCGGCCCGGTCTGTCACCCCCAGCCTCTCACCCCGGTGCAGCGATAGCCGCAGCCGGATAGCTGTCTCCCTCCTCGCTCTGGAGCTGGTGATGCCTGCGTCGCACGGTCCCCACGCCGCTCGTCTCCGCTGGCATCAGATCCTGGTGTTGGCGTCGGTGGTGGTGATCACCGACGTGGCAGGCGTGGCCTGGCTCACCCGCGATGTGCACCGGCCCACTCCCCTCGCCGACGCCGAGGGCGCCATGGGCCCCGCCACCCCCAGCCCAGAGATCCTCGACGAGGAGATGTCTCGCGCGGTGCGCCGCTTCGCGCTCCAGAGCGGGCTGAACCCCTCCGATCTTCCAGAGCTTCCCCAGCTGTGGGATGAGTACAGCAGCGTGGATCTGGCGGCTCGCGAGGTGGACGTCGAAGATCGGGCAGCGGTGGTGGCAGCCTTCGAGGGCTACCTGAGCGGCATGTCCTCCACCGGTCCGGGCGGGGGTATGGGAGTGCGCGGCGGTGGATCAGGACAGCGCGGTGGCGGCGGCGGAACAGGACAGCGCAGCGGCGGCGGCGGCGGCGGCGGCGGGCAGGGGAGCGGAGGCGGCGGCGCCAAGCCGGGCGTGATGCTTGCTCCAACCATCGCCAGGTTCGACGAGATGCAAGCCCTGCGCCTGACCAAGCTCGCCCAACAGATGGGCGTCGATCCGGCCCTGGTGATGCCCCCTGACACCCTCCGCCAGGCTGCGTTGAGCAGCGAAGATGTCCAGAGCGACGCGTCCATGACCTTGCTCGAGACCTACCACTCCACGCTCATGGCGCTCGATCCGAACCCCGAAGGCGACTGATCCACAGGGGCCGGCCGCCACGGGAGCGGGCTCGAGCGGCCCGTTACTCCGCCTTGGTGGCCGCCCTGATCACCGTCAACGGCTGGGCCGTGATGTCCACCTGGTCCATCAGCGAGCCTTGGATGATCTCATCGAGGTTCGCGGGCTGGTCCAGGTAGCCGAGCTCCACCAGGAAGGCGTTGTCTGCCTCGAGGGTCGTGCGCAGGGATGGCAGCTCGGGTGACAGCACCAGGCTGATGAAGCGTCGCCGGGCGAAGTTGCCGTTGACCTGCATACATGCGTGCTGGGTTCGGGCCGCGGGCTTGCCGGAGTCTCCGGCAAGCCAGATGGCGGCTTGGCGTGGATCTTCGTTGAGGTAGTGGAAGGCCTGCTTGATGGCGGTGAGCACCGCCAGGCCGACATCGCGGTGACGCCCGGTGAGGCGCTCGCTGAAGACCACCGTCGCGAAGAGCTCCGAGGTGGCCAAGGCCTTGGCGGTTTCCTGAGCCTCGGTGCTGAAAAACTCGGGATCCCACAGGGAGGCCGCATCGGCAGCCGAAGAGGTGGCCTGGTCGTTGCGATCTGCGGGGACGAGCTGCCAGTCATCGGCGGTCAGGCCGGCGGCGCGGGTCTGCTCGATCAGGAAACGATGGGCCGGGGTGCCCTTGGTGGTGGCCACGCGAGCGCCCCGAAGTTCCTGGACCGAGCTGATCTCGGCGCCCGAGGGGACCACGATGCCGAGGCGTCCTGCTGAGCCCAGGTTGGCCACGATGCTGGTGCCGTCGCCCCGGGCGCTCAGGCGCAGGGCGTGGGACTCGTCGGTGAACACCACGTCGGCCTGCTCGGCGAGGAGCGCGAGATCCTCGCGGCTCTCGGGGGCCTCGAAGCGGGCCTGGATGCCGTTCTGGGCCAGGATGTCGGTGTTCTGCAGCACCACGCCCATGTGACCCGCGAAGAGCAGGCTGCGGCGGGGGAAGACGATGAGTACCTGGCTTGGCTGGGGCCACAGCAGGACGGCGAGCAGGATGGCCGCGCCGATGGCGACGACGGCAGCGGCGCCAAGGACTCTGGGACTTGCCAGGCGGGAGCCCTTGGTGCTCCCTGACTCCGCCGTGCTCATGGTGTTCCTCGGTGGTTCGATCTGCCTCGCTCTCCCCGTGGTCTCGGGTGAACGGTGCGATGCCGCCATGATATCTACCCCCAGCCCCCGGGGCCATGCCGCGAGTCCGGGGCCGAGCTCTCCCCCATGCTGTCCACCTCGACCCAAAGGCTCGAGCCTCCCTCGCTGGAGAAGCTCTACGTCAGGGCGCCCAATCATCTGGGCGACGGGGTGATGGCTCTGCCCGCCATCGCCGCTTTAGCCAGTGCGGCGGGCGCTTGCCGCGTCGCCGCCCCCGCCTGGGGAGAGGTGCTCTACCGGGGAACCGGCGCCCACTGGGTGCCCATTCGCGACCGACCTGAGCGGGACGAGGTCGCGGTGCTGCTCGCGCCCTCGTTCAGAGCAGCCTGGCAGGCGCGCGGGGCTCGCTTGCGCGTGGGCCTCGCCACCGATGGCCGCTCGCTGCTCCTCAGCCGCTCAGTGGCCCCCGGCCGTGGGCACCGTCGCGACGACTACGCTTCCGTGGCCGCCCTCGTCGGTGTGCAGGTCCAGGCGGAACCCAGCTTCGAGGTCAGCGGCGATGAGCGCGCGCGCTGGGCGCACCTGCCGGTCCACCTGGGGCTCAACCCCGTGAGCGTCAGCGGTGAGCCCGTGCAGTGGCCGGGCTTCGCCGCCCTGGCGGCGGCGGTGGATGGGCCCGTGCGGGTCTACTGTGGTCCCGGTGAGGCCGAGCAGGCCTGCGCCATGGTCCCCGGCGCGCCGCTGCTGGACGGGCTCCCCCTGGGTGAGCTGGCGGGCGCGCTGCAGCGCTGCCGGGTGTTGGTCTCCAACGACAGCGGCGTCGCCCACTTCGCCGCGGCCTGTGGCGTGCGGGTGGTGGTGATCCACGGCTCCACCACCGCGGCTCGCACGGGGATCGCGGGGGCTGTTCCCATCGAGGGGCCCTCGCTCAGCTGCCGGCCGTGCTACCGCAAGCGCTGTGATCTCGGCGTGCCCTGCTTGGTCCGCATCGAGGTCCAGCGCGTGCTGCAGGAGTTGATGTGAGCGAGCCGACGCTGGTGGTGCGGTTCTCCTCGTTGGGGGACGTGGTGCTCTGCGGGGCTGTCACCGCAGATCTCGGCCCCGTGATCTTCGTGACCAGCCGCGCCTGGGCCCCAGTGGCCAGCCGGCTTCCGGGGGTCGCGCAGGTCGTCGCCCTCGAGCCGGGCGAGGGGGTCGCCTCCTTGGCCCGCCGCATCCCGCCCCACGGCCGGAGGGTGGACCTGCATGGCAGCCTGCGCTCCCAGGCCCTGGCCCTGCTGCTGGGGGGCGTCTGGGATGTGGTGGACCCCCAGCGGCTTCGCCGCCACCTGCGGGTCGCCTTCAAGGCCGCCCCTGCCAGCCCGGTGGTCCAGCGCTACGGGGCCGCGGCGCGGGCTCAGCCCGCTCCGGTCCCCTGGCTCGAGGTCGACGGCCCCCGGGACGCGCTGCTGGTGGCGCCGGGAGCCCGGCACGCCACCAAGCGCTGGCCGGTGGAGCTGTACGCCCAGGCGCTGGCCCAGGTCGACGGGCCGATGGTGGTGCTGGGGGGGCCTGGCGAGCAGCGGGCTTGCGGTCAGCTGGTGGATGCCCTGGGCCCCAGGGCGGAGCTGGTCTGCGAGGCTGGCTTCGAGGGCGTGTTCCGGGCGCTCGGGCGCGGCAGGGCTTGCCTGGCGGGTGACACCGGCCTGGCTCACCTCTGCGCCGCGGCGGGCATGCCGGTGGTCACCATCTTCGGCTCCACCCACGCTCAGGATGGCTACTGGGACCAGCGCTGCACGCCGGTCCAGCTCGCGCTTCCCTGCCGGCCCTGCGCCCGCTTCGGGCGTGACCGTTGCCCCTTCGGCGATCTTCGCTGCCTCGCGGGGCTCCCCCCAGAGGCGGTCCGTCGGGCTGTCTTGCAGGTGATGGCGTGACCTGGCACGTCGTCACGGGGGACGCTCCCCCCGGGTTCACGGGGGGGGTAGCCAGCTGGACCGAGCGGGTCTGCACGGGGCTCCACCAGGCGGGCCTGCCCGTGGTGTTGCATGCCCGGGGGGCGCGCCTTGCCGGCCGCTTGGCCGAGGCCCGTCACGACGTGGATCAGGTCTTCCCGGTCCGCCGCATCCGGACCCACCGCTGGAATCGACAGCAAGCCCGGGCCGTGGCGACCGCCGTGGGGCCACAGCTGAGGGCGGGTGACCGCGTGCTCGCCACCACCTGGCCGACGGCACCGGGGCTCGTGGAGCCCTGCCGGGCCCTGGGGCTGCCCCTGGTGGTGGTGGTGCACGGCAGCGAGATCACCCGGCTCGACCGTGCCCCACCGGGATTGCTGTCCTTGGCCTCCTACGCCCGCTTTGTCTCGGTGTCCCAGTTCCTGGCCCAGCGGCTCGCGGAGCTGGGGGTTCAGGCCGCTGTGCTGCCCGCTCCGGTGGACCCAGTAGTGGATCCACCCGGGCCGGAGCTGCGGCAGGGCTTGCTGGTGGTGGCCCGCTGCACCGCCCTCAAGGGCATCGAGCGCGCCATGGATCTGGGACAGGCCTTGGGCTGGCCGGTGACCGTGGTGGGTGAGGGGCCGGCGTTGCCTGCGCTGCGCCAGCATGCGGCCGGGCTCGGGGTGCCCGTGCTGTTCGAGGGGCGCGCGAGCTGGGAGCGCACCGCGCAGCGCTACCGTGGCGCGCGTCTGGTGGCGCAGCTGTCCCGGCAGGACCTCGACGGCAGCGGCGCAGAGGGGCTGGGCCTGGTGGTGCTCGAGGCCATCGCCCACGGAGCGCCCGCGGTGGTCTCGGGGGTAGGCGGCCTGCCCGAGGCGGTGGGGCCTGGCCTGGTGCTGGAGGCCCCGGACGATCCGGTGGCGAGCGCCTCCGCCGTGCGGGGGTGGCTGGCCGCGGGGGACCCCATCGCCGCGCAGCGCGCATGGCTCGGGGCTCATCACGGCGTCAGGCGCACGGTGGACGCGCTGCGCGCTGCGGTCCAGGATGTTTCCCCATGAGGATTCTCCACCTCTACCGTCCTCAGGTGCCCGACCTGAGGGCCCAGGCCATCCAGGTCACGCACACCTGCCACGCCTTGGCGCGGCGGGGCCACCATGTCCAGCTCTTCGTTCAGGTCCTGGCCGGCTACGAGCGAACGGTGGCCGCCGCCTTGGCGCCCTACGGCCTCGAGCCGCACCCCGGCTTGCGCGTCGAGCTGCTGCCTTGGCAGCACCCTGGCGTGGCCGGGCTGGACTTCCGGCAGCGGGTGCTGCGCTCTCTGGCCGCCCGGCGAGGCCAGGGCGTGGTGGTCTACGCTCGCACCAAGCGCCACGCGGCCGCGCTGGCGAGGTGGCGTCGCGCCCTGGGCTTTGCGCTGGTCTTCGAGTCCCACGAGGCCGAGTCCGCCCAGGCGATGGAGCGCGGTGAGCCCCACCAGGCCATCGCCCAGCTCGAGGCACGAGTGCTGCGGGGTTGCGACGGCCTGGTCACCAACTGCGAGGGCACCCTCGAGGTGCTCGAGGAGCTGCATGGCCCGCTGCTGCCCACGGCTCGTCGCGCCATCCACAACGGCACGGACCCCGCGCGGCGGCGCCCCCTCGTCCCCCATGAGGGCATCATGGCGGGCTACCTCGGCTCTCTGCGCGCCTACAAGAACATCCACACCATGATCGAGGCCGCCGGGTTGCTGCCCAGTGGCTATCGGCTGCGCCTGGTGGGCGGTGTCGAAGGTCACGCTGAGTTCGCACGGGCCAGGGAGCTGGCGGGCGCCCGGGTCAGCGTGAGCCCTGCAGTGCCCTACGCCATGGTCCCCGAGCTGCTCGCGGCGCTGGACGTGATGGTGTTGTCCCTGGGGGACGATCTCTACGGGCGGCGGCTGGCGTCACCGCTGAAGCTCTGGGACTACCTGGCCACGGGCCGACCGGTCGTGGCGCCTGATCTCCCCTCCGTTCGCGTGGCCGCGGGCGACGCCTTTGTGGCCTACCAGCCCGGCGACGCCGCGTCCCTGGCGCGGGCCATCCAGCGCGCCGCGGCGGCTGGAGCGCAGCCCCCGCGCTTGCGCAGCTGGGACGACCGGGCCGCGGAGCTCGAGGCCTTCTTCGGGGAGCTGCGATGAGCCCCGCGGCCGGCCCCACCAGGGTGCTCTACCTGCTCCGCTACTACCCCACGCTCACCGAGACCTTCGTCTACCGGGAGATGCGGGGGCTGCTGGAGCGAGGCGTGGCCGTGTCCGTCGGTACCCTCGGCGGCCGGGCCGATGGCGCGCTGCAGGACGAGCTTCCGGCCGTGACCGTGCTCCGTCCCCCCACCGGGCTCGCCTACCTGTCCCTGCTTCTGCAGCTGGCGCCGATCCTGATCACACGCCGTGGGCGGGCCCAGCTGGCATGGCTGAGGCGGGATCTGCGCCTCAAGGACGCCCTCAAGGCGCTGTGGCTCGCGCAGCAGGCTCGCTGCTTCGATCGGGTCCACGTGCACTTCGCGGGTGAGGCCGCGGCCTGGGCCCTCGTGGCCCGACGCCTGCACGGAGTCCCCTTCACCGTCACCGTGCATGCCGTCGATCTCTTCAAGCCATCGCCCTCCCTGGGAGATCTGCTCGAGGGCGCCGCGGAGGTCTTCACCATCTCGCGCTACAACCAGCAGATCCTCGAGGAGCGCTACGGCGTGCGCGCACGCCTGGTGCGCTGTGGGGTGCCCCCGTGGCCGGGCCCGAGCGCCGATCCGGGGCGACAGCCGTTGGTGATCGTCGCGGTGGGCCGCTGGGTTCCCAAGAAGGGGTTCGACCTGCTGGTGCGCGCCGTGGAGTCGCTGCCGCGCCCCGTCGAGCTGCTGTTGGTCTCGGACGCGCCCCGGGAGCTGGCTTCCGACAGGGTGCGTGTGCTGGGCTTGTTGCCCCCGTCGGAGCTGCGCGAGGTGATGGCTGGAGCTGGGCTGGTGGCCTTGCCCTGCCGGCGAGCGCCGGATGGAGACCAGGACGGGGTGCCCGTGGTGCTCATGGAGGCCCTCTCCGCGGGGATCCCGGTGCTGAGCACCCCGGTCAGCGGAGTGCCGGAGCTGGTGGATACCAGCGTTGGCTGGCTCGTTCCAGCCGATGACGAGCCGGCGTTGTGCGCCGCCATCGGCGAGATCGCCGCCCAGCCGGAGGAGCGCTTGGCGCGGGGGCGGAGGGGACCGGACCAGCTGGCCGGGCGCGGCTTCACCGTCGTCAGCCAGGTGGAGGGCATCCTCGCGGCCTGGGAGGCAGCCCAGCCCGACTGAACTCCCGCCCCGGCGTCGCCGGGGTCACATGCTGTCACATTCCGCGCTCCAGGGTACAATGCTCACTACGCTGTGCCGATGAGTTCCTGGGAAGGTTCCCCTCGCGCCCGCTGACCAGGAGATTCCATGGATCCCGTCTCCGTGGACCCCACTGCCGTCCTACGCCTGCTCGAAGAGCGGGAAGACCGAAAGCGCTCTCGTTCGCGGCGGCGTCCATCGGGCCGAGACGCCTCCGCCTCCAGGCGCAACCTGTTCGCCGAGGCCACTCCGGAGGCGAGCGATCCCAGCGCGGCCATGACCGATCCCGGTATGGCCATCGACAGCGATCCCTCGCTGCCAGGCAGCAGCATGGAGAGTGGCGGCAAGGCGATCCCCACAGTCACCGCCGAGCCACTCCCGGCCACGGATTCTGTGGGCGACTTGGCCGATCGGACCTTGCGGTTGCTCCTGGTCGACGAGGATCCGGACGATCGCGCCATGGTGGTGCAGGTGCTCCGCAAGCAGTTCACCCGCCTGCGGGTCACCCAGGTCTGGGACGCCGAGAGGCTTGGCGTGGCGCTCCAGGGGCGGCCCTTCGACGCCGTGATCACGGACTACCACCTGCTCTGGGGCGACGGCATCCGGGTCCTGCGCCGCGTGCGGGAGCGCTGGCCCGACTGCCCGGTGATCATGTTCACCGGCGCAGGCTCCGAAGAGGTGGCCGTCGAGGCCATGAAGCTGGGGCTGGAAGACTACGTGGTCAAGCACCCGCGGCACTTCATCCGCTTGCCCGCGGTGCTGCGCCGCGTGCTCGAGCAGCGCGAGAAGCAGCGCCTGGCCCTCGAGGCCGAGAGCCAGTACCGCCGCCTGTTCGAGCACCTGCCCCTGGGGCTGTACCGGGCCACCCCCGGCGGCCGGCTGATCGAGGCCAACCCGGCCATGACCCAGCTGTTGCACCTCCCCCCCGACACCAACCTGGCAACCCTCGACACCCAGCAGGTCTATATGGACCCCCAGCGGCGGGCCGAGTGGCTGGCCGAGTTGGACTCCCAGGACGTAGTCAAGGACTTCGTGGCCGAGTTCAAGCGCCCCGACGGCGAGCGCATCTGGGTGCGAGAGAACACCCGCGCCGTGCGCGACGACGAAGGCCGGGTGCAGTACTACGAGGGCAGCCTCGAGGACATCACCGCCCGCAAGAAGGCCGAGCTCGCGCTGCAGTCCAGCGAGCAGGAGCTCGCGGTGGTCTTCGACAACGCGCCCTTCCTGATGCTCCTGCTGGATCGCAAGCTGCGCATCCGCAAGGCCAACCGGGCGGTCACCCACTTCGTGCGGCGCGACAAGCGCTCCTTGCTCAGCAAGCCCGTGGCCCGCGCGCTGAACTGTGCCTTGGCCGTGCGTCGGGACGAGGCTGGCGGCCGATCCCACCTGATGGCCGACTGCCGCGAGTGCACCATCTGCCGCCAGGTCGAAAACACGCTGATGAACAACATCTCCCACGAGAAGGTGGAGGTGCGCATCCCGGTGGTGCTCGAGCGGCACAAGCAGGATCGGGACTTCCTGGTCACCACCACGCCGGTGCGCATCGGCGCCAGCCGCTTGGTGCTGCTCTGCCTGCAGGACATCACCGAGCAGAAGCGCACGGCGCGGATGGCCATCGAGAGCCGCGGCGAGCTCGAGCGCGCCATGGGCGCGGTGATCCATGCGCTGGCCGAGATGCTGGCCACCCGTGACCCCTACACCGCGGGCCACCAACAGCGCGTGGCGGATCTGGGCAGCGCCATCGGCCTCGAGATGGGCCTGAGCGAAGACCAGGTCGCCGGCATCCGCATGGCCTCCATCATCCACGACCTGGGCAAGGTCGCCGTGCCTTCCGAGATCCTCACCAAGCCGGGGCGGCTCACCAGGCTCGAGTTCGACATCATGAAGATGCACCCTCAGGTGGGGTACGACATCCTCTCCAAGCTCACCTTCCCCTGGCCCGTGGCCGAGGTGGCGCTGCAGCACCACGAGCGCCTGGACGGCACCGGCTACCCCCACGGCCTGGTGGGCGACGCCATCCGCATCGAGGCGCGCATCGTGGCGGTGGCCGACGTGGTCGAGGCCATGGCGTCCCACCGTCCCTACCGGCCCTCCCTGGGCATCACCCGCGCCCTCGAGGAGATCACACGCCAGAAGGGCACTCGCTACGATCCTGACGTGGTGGACGCCTGCGTGGCGCTGGCAGGGCGTGAGGGCTTTGCCCTCGTCTGATCCCCGGGTCCGCGCCATCCATGCCTGGCTGGCGGCGAGCGCCGCCGGGCTGGGGCACCCTGAGGCCTGCGCCTGCGCGGCGCGCGCTGCTGGCCCTGACCCCTGGCAGGCCCTGGCGGCCGCTACCCCCATCGCCCGGGCTTGTCCCGCGCTGGCCTCCCGGGATCTGGGCGTGGATGTCCGGCTCCGGACCCTGACGCCGGACCATCCCTGCGCTGTAGCGCGCGTCCCCGCGGGCGCTCCGTTCCCTCAGTTGGCTCCCCAGGCCCGCAAGTCCGCAGGTGGCTTCGACACCCCGCGGGCCATGGCGTACCGGGTTGTGCGGGCTGGCCTGGATGCCGCGTCCGGTCCCGTGAGGCGGGGGCTGGACCCCGCCTGTGGCTCTGGCACCTTCCTGCTGGCCCTGCACGAGGCGGGGGTGGCAGAGCTGCGGGGCGAGGACCTGGACGCCGCTGCCTTGGCGGTGGCCGCTGTGGTCGCCCCCAGCGCGCACCTGCAGCAACGGGACGGGATGCGCTCGGGCGAGGCCGAAGATCTGGTGGTGGGCAACCCGCCCTTCGTCCCACCGGAGCGGCAGGAGAAGGGCGCGCGGCTCGCGCTGCGCCAGCGCCTGCCGTGGCTGCATGGGCGCTTCGACCTGGCCGTGCCCTTCGCCTGGTGCTGTGCCGAGCGCGTCAGGCCCGGGGGCGGCTTGTGCTTGGTGTTGCCCGCGTCGCTGCTGGCGCAGCCCTACGGCCTGGAGCTGCGGCGGCGCTGGCTCGCGCAGCACCGCATCACCGTGCTCGGCCAGCCCGAGCCCTTCCCAGGCGCGCGGGTGACCGTGGCCCTTGTGGCGCTGCAGGTCGGGGGTGTGCCTGCTCCCATGCCGCCCCACGGGGTGCCCATCGAAGAGGTCCTGGCCCTGCCCGCCGCCCCCTTCAGCACCCAGCTTCGCCCAGGCGATGCGGGGCTGATCGCGCGGCTGCGGGCGGTCTCGGTGGAGCTTGGAGCCCACTTCGAGGTGGACACTGGGGTTGTCGTGCACGGTGCCGGGCATCGGCGCGCGGACCTCTTGTCGGATCTGCCAGGGCCTGGCTTGTTGCCCTACGCCGACGCCCGCGACCTGCGCCGCGGTCGTCGGCGCTGGCTGGACTATCAGCCTGAGCGTATGCACCGTCCCAAGCGCCCGGCGCTCTTCGCCGGTCCCAAGCTGCTGGTCCCCAGGGTGGTGGCCGACAGGCCGCTGGAGGTCTTCGAGGATCACAGCGGGCTGTGGGTGGGCCACACCGTCAACGTGGTTCGGCCCACCGGCAGCGTCCTCCCCCTGGCCCGGGTCGCGGAGCTGCTGCGAAGCCGGGTGACGCGGGCGATCCTGCGCCTCGAGCGGGGTGAGCGGCTGGACGTCTACCCGCGGGATCTGCGCTCGCTCCCGGTGCCCCTCGCGTGGCTGGAGCTGCCTGCGCTGGACCTCCAGCGCGCCTGGGGCTTGGACGACCAGGACTGGCACCGCCTGGAACAGGTCGGAGCCTGAGGGCGCCGCGGCTATGATGACCCCCGTGTTGTTGCTCGCCCTCATGCTCGCCTGCGTCGGTCCGGTCCCTCCGGTGGAGCCGGCCTGCCCCCACAGCGTCGATGGCTGGTTCGGCGGGGCCGTGGGCCGCCTGGTCCTGGCAGGGCAGGGCGGCGCCTTCGCCTCTGCCGCTGCCGAGCCGTGGATCGAGTCCAGAGAGGGAGGCTGGAGTCATCTCGGCGACGGCTTCGTGGCCTCCACCCGCTACGCCGAAGGCTACTTCCTGGTCCGCGAGGAAGCCTGTGGTGGGGGGGAGCTGCACGCCAACGGCGACTACGACCTGGCCTGGGGGCTCCGGACCGTCGATGCCCTCGGCCAGGAAGAGGGTGCCCGGGTGGAGCAGTCCCGCCGGGGCTGCCGAGTGCAGGGCTCGGCCTTCGCTGGCGCTGACCGGGTCAGCACCGTGTCGGAGATCGTGGATGAGAGTACGGTGCGGGGCCTGATCACCAGCACCGCCAGCGACTTCGACGTCACGGCCACCTGGCGCGCGGACCACAGCGCTGAGCTGATCTACGACGGCCATGACGGCGAGAGCTGGTACGAGGTGGAGGAGCCCGGCGACGGCACCCGTCAGGCCAGCTTCCACCTGAGCTACGACGGTGGCACCGAGGATGGGGGCTACGAGCGCAGCTTCGATGGCGCCCGGGAGTACCGCTTCGACCGCTTCCCCGACAGCGGCGAGTGGTCCGTCATGCACATCTGGTGGCTGCTGTTCTACGACGGCAGCGGCCAGGGAGAGGTCGTCGGGCAGGCGCTGGACGGCTCCTCCTTGACCTGCTGGTACGAGTGGGACGCGGATGGAGTGGGGTCCTACAGCTGCGACGACGGCACCAGCGGCCCCTACTGAGCTCTTCGGCGACGGAGCCATCGACCTGGACGACGCAGACGGCCCCCCCCCTGATCGCCGCGCGGGGTCGGTGAGCGTTCCTACGGCCTGCGGGGATGCCTCTGTAGGGTTCTGCGTGGGTGTGCACAGTGTGGAGCGAGAGGTCCCCCATGATCTACGGCGCCACGCGCTCTCTGCCCATCGTCGTGCTCGCCAGCACCCTGGCGGCCATCGCCGTGGACCGCAGCGCGCGGGAGGCGGATGGCGTGGTCAGGGCCGCACCTGTTGAGGATGCCACCATGGAACGACAGACCTCGGCCCTGGGCCACGACGTGACCCCCCTGTCCAGCGAGGAGGTCGCTCGGCTGGCGGCCCAGCTCGATCCGGAGGCCTTCCGGGTCACCCAGCGCGCTGGCACCGAGCCGGCCTTCTGTGGGCAGCTGCTGCACAACCACGAGGAGGGCGTCTACACCTGCGCCGTGTGCGACCTGCCCTTGTTCTCCAGCGACGACAAGTTCGACTCGGGCACCGGCTGGCCCAGCTTCACCGGGCCGGTGGATGGGCAGCACGTGGTCGAGCGCCGTGACGTCAGCCACGGCATGGTGCGCACCGAGGTCTCCTGCGCTCGCTGCGACGCCCACCTGGGGCATGTCTTCCGCGACGGCCCCAAGCCCAGCCGGATGCGCTACTGCCTGAACTCGGCCGCCATGGACTTTGTGCCCGAGGGCGATCCGCCTGCGCAGAGCGACGCCACTGCGGCGCCCAGCGACAGCTGAACTAGCCCTCCCAGTCGTCCAGGATGAGCCCGGCCATCTCGTCCCAGCTCGAGAAGCCCGTCTCCACCGCCATGACCGTCATGTCCGGACGGACGATGGCCCAGGCGGGGTAGCCCAGGCTGTCGCCCAGGTAGCCGCCGAACATGGCGTAGCCGTAGCCGCGATCCTTGAGCAGGGGCTCGCCCGATCCGTAGCTGGCCAAGTAGGCGTCGTAGGTGCTGTCGCTGGGCTCGCCGATGACGTTGGACAGGCCGTCGCCCAGCATGGAGACGAACACCACCGGCACCCCCTGGGACTCCATGCTGGCCAGGAAGTCGGGGGCCTGGTCGGCCATCTGCAGGCAGTAGCCGCAGTCGCTCTGGGTGGAGTCCAGCACGACGTAGCGGCCGTAGAAGTCCCACAGGTCCACCAGCTCTCCGCAGTCGTCCTCGAGCCAGGCCGTGGGCAGGGTGGCGTTGAGCGCCATCACCTGGTCGGTCTCGAGGTCACCGGGGTTGTCGGTGGGCCAGCCGCAGGCGTAGGGCGCAGGGCGGGGCTGACGGAGGTCTTCGATGGCCACGCTGTCAGACACCGTGAGGGTGGCGGTGCCTGTGGCGGTGAGGGTCATGGAGCCCGGATCGGACAGGCCCAGATCCGTCAGGGCGTAGGTGGACTCCCAGGTGAGGTCGAAGGGCTGGTCCAAGCCCGCCGCCTCGAAGGTGGTGAGCTCGCCGATGCCGTAGTTGGCGGTGGCGCCGCGGAAGAAGGCGCCCTCGCCGCCGCCCTCGGGCCAGCGGATCCCCCAGTACTCGGTGCGATCCGCCGTGCCGCCGAAGATGGGCTCGTAGCAGTCGTCGAAGCCGGCGGTCATCGAAGCGGTGCCCTCGACCTGGTGGGTACACTCGGGGCAGAGCCAGGGCTGGTCCAGGAACTGCAGCCCACTGTAGGTGCGGGTGTAGTCGCAGTCGGCATAGCCCGCGTCCAGCGCTTCCTGGGTGAAGATCAAGGCCCAGGTGATCTCCCCAGCCAGCAGGTGCGCGTCCACCACCGGGTACTGCACATCGGTGTCGGTGTCGGTGTCGGTGTCGGCGTCGGTGTCCCCATCGGCATCCGCGTCGGTGTCGGTGTCGGTGTCGGTGTCCCCGTCGGCGTCGGTGTCGCCCTCGGGGGGCGCGGTGTCGTCCTTGGCGGGCTCGCCGCAGCCGAGGGAGAGCGCCAGGACCAGGAGGAAGGGGGTGGGGTAGCGCATGGGAGCTCCGAAGTGGGTGGACCGCTGAGGCCCTGGTGGACCCGTGGAGCGTACGCCAGGGTTCGTCCTTCGTCCAGCAGCCTCGGCTACCATCTCCTGCCCTGGCGAGGGGGGGCCTGGGACGCTAGGTTCCCGGCCTCGCGACCTTGGAGAAACCATGCCTGACAGCGCAGCTCACTTCGACGTGGCCGGCCTCGGAAATGCTCTGGTGGACACCCTGGTGACCATCGACGATCAAGCTCTGGTTGACACCCCCTACCAGCGCGGAATCATGCACCCCGTGCCCCACCGCGAGTGGGAGCTGGCCTTCGAGCGCTTCCAGCACCCCACCATGCAGGTGCATGCTGGCGGTTCGGCGGCCAACACCATCGCCGGGCTGGGCTTGCTGGGCGCCCGCACCGTGTTCCGCGGCCAGGTGGGCGACGACGAGCTTGGCCGCCGCTACGGCGCCTCCCTGGACGAAGCCTGCGGTGGGCATGCCCTGGCCGTCACCTCCGAGCACCCCACGGGCAAGTGCCTGGCGCTGGTCTCCAAGTCCGACAGCGAGCGCACCATGCTGGTGGACCTTGGCGCGGCTCCCAAGCTGACCGGCCTGGGCGAGTTCGAGACCCACATCCGCCGCAGCAAGGTGTTTCACGTCACCGGCTACGCCTTCCTCGAAGGGCCCATCCGCGCCACCGCCTTCCAAGCCTTGGACGTGGCCCGCAAGGCCGGCGTGCAGATCAGCCTGGACGTGGCCGATCCCTTCGTGGTGGCGGCCATCCGGGACGACGTCTGGAGGGTGCTGCGGGAGTACGCCTCCATCGCGTTCATGAACAACGAAGAGGCGGCCGCCCTGTGCGGCGGCATGGCGCCCGAGCAGGCCGTGCACGAGGTGGCCGAGGCGGTCGAGACCACCGTGGTCAAGCTGGGCAGCCGCGGCAGCCTGGTCAAGCAGCGCGGCGTGCTCACCCCCATCGGCATCCACCGGGTCCAGCCCATGGACACCACGGGCGCCGGCGATGCCTACGCCGCGGGGTTCCTCTACGGCTTCGTCAACGACTGGTCCGCGGCGCGCTGTGGGCGTCTGGGAGCCCGTGTGGCGGCCCTCACCGTGGCTCAGCTCGGCGGTGTCTTCCGCGATCGCGCCGGGCTCGCCGCGGCGGTCGATGCCTGCAAGGAGCAGCCATGAGTCTTCCCGTCGAGGTGATCGAGGCTGTCCGCGAGGGACGCTGCGTGCTGGTGCTCGGCAGCCGCGCCAGCCACGAGGCCTCCATCCTCGCGGAGCGCGACTACCCCAAGGCCGCAGCCCTGGCGCGCAAGCTCGGCTGGAAGCGCCCGCGTCGGCTGATGGGCTCCAAGACTCGCCCCGAGATGCCCTCGGTCGAAAAGGGCGCCGTGGCCTTCGAAGACGCCAACGGCCGCACCCAGCTGATCCGCGAGCTCCGCGGGCTGGTCGGCTGCGAGGGCGTGGAGCCCAGCGCGGCCCATCGCGTCGCCGTGCAGCGCTTCCCCGTGATCCTCTCCACCGCCTGGGACGACCTGCTGGATCGGGCCGCCGCTGGGCTGGGGCGCGAGCTCCAGGTGGTCCGCCGAGGCGAGTCCATCCCCGAGGCCACGCCTCAGGTGGGCGTGTTGGTCAAGGTGCGCGGCGGCTTCGACGAGCCCCGCTCCCTGCTGGTCACCAACCTGGACCACGCCGAGCGGCGCTTTGGCACCGAAGTCCGGCGCAGCATGCGCTCCTTCTTCCGTGACAGCGTGGTGCTCTTCGTGGGCCTGCGTCCCGACGAGGAAGAGTTCGACCGCCTCTGGGAAGACCTCACCGACGCCTACGGCGGTGAGCTGCCACGCTGCCACATGGCCGTGGCCCAGGGCCCCATGGACGACTTCCTCTGGCAGAAGTGGGTCTGGCGCGGCCTGCTGCTCTTCACCGCTGATCCGGTCGAGTGCCTGACCGAGATCCAGGAGCGCCTCGAGGGGTAGTCGCCTCTATGGACGAAGCCATCCGCAACGCCGCGGTCTTCGGCGCCCTGGCGCTGGGCTGCGGCTGCCTGGGCTGGTGGCCCCGGCTGGGCGGCCTGGCCTCGGCCGGGGTGGCGCTCATCGCCGTGGTGGCGGCGGTGGCGCTGGGTGTGCTCTCGCCCCTGGCCCCCGCCCTGTGGATCAGCGCCTGGCCCGTCCAGCCCCTGCTCCTGCTCGCCGGCTGGGGCCTGATGGCCTTGGGCCTGCGGCGGCTGGGTGGCGTGGGCGGGGTGGGCCCCGGGGTGCTGGGCGCCTTCCTGGGCGGCGCGGCCTTTGGCGCCTTGCCCGTGGCCCTGG